>ERZ1035001.96-NODE-96-length-59411-cov-8.052497_pt1 | contig 59411 bp, 58 predicted proteins | sample MGYA00520685_ERZ1035001 | MGnify/ENA primary metagenome ERZ1035001 (study PRJEB33766, sample SAMN09781749) | gut metagenome | biome: gut microbiome | host: Homo sapiens | place: Madagascar | study: EMG produced TPA metagenomics assembly of the PRJNA485056 data set... | reverse complement strand
ATAAATGACCGATGGTCAGTATTGCTTGATATTCCTTAATTGTACTAACTTTTATACATAATAAATGCTGTATCATAAAGTCAGATAATACATATATTTTTATGTAATATTAGAAAATTATCATATCCATAATTAATTGAGATAACAAGTTGATGTACTGATATACATACATAGATTTGTATAATATGTTAAGATTAAAAAGTTAAGGTTGTTAAAAATTAATTTATTTGCTTTACATTTCTATAAAATGGGTATAAACTTCGCAGTGAGAAAAAGAAAGGATAAGGAGATGGTTTTTTGAATGATTTAGCACAGAATCTTATTGAAGAGCTTCAATGTGAGACCGTCTTTACGATTCCTATTTTGGGTGGAATACCAGTATCTGAGGCAGTTGTGGTCACATGGATCATTATGGCAGTCCTGGTTGTAGTTTCATTTATACTGACCCGAAATCTTAAGGTGGATCATATAAGTAAAAGACAGGCTGTTGCTGAAAGCATAGTTACAGGTCTTATGAAGATGGTTCAAGGAATGGTTGGCGAGAAGGGTAAGGCTTATGTGCCGTATCTTACAACAGTTATGTTATATATTGGTGTTTCCAATATTATCGGACTGTTTGGATTTAAGTCCCCAACAAAGGACTTAAGAGTAACGGTAGCACTGGCACTTATGAGTATTATTCTTATTGAAGCTGCTGGTATCTATCACAAGGGTGTTAAGCGTTGGTTACACGGCTTTGTTGAGCCGGTTGCAATCGTAACACCAATTAACATTCTCGAAGTTGTTACAAAGCCACTTTCACTTTGTATGCGACTTTTCGGTAATGTATTAGGAGCTTTCGTTATTATGGAGCTTCTGAAAATGATACTTCCGGTAGGACTTCCGGTTGTGTTCAGTCTGTACTTCGATATATTTGATGGTTTACTTCAGGCATACGTATTTGTATTCCTTACATCATTGTATATTGATGAGATTACAGAATAATTAATTAAGAAAGCTTGTTGTGTAGGCAGATAGCCTATATATGAGTATATGTTAAGAAAAAGGAGATAAGATTATGAGTGGAACAATTATAGCTATTGGCGCAGGTATCGCCGTATTAGGTTCATTTGGTGCAGGTATTGGTATTGGTATAGCAACTGGTAGAGCTTCAGAAGCTGTTGCAAGACAGCCAGAGGCAGAAGGTAAGATTACAAAGACACTTATTCTTGGTAGTGCGTTGGCAGAGGCTACTGCTATTTACGGTTTCGTTATCGCCCTTATGATTATCGTTATGCTTGCTTAAGCATAATAAAAGCCTGCTTTGGCAGACAAATATAAAGATAACAAGAAAAGATTAAAGGAAAGGCAGGGAATAAGATGCTCCAGTTAGATGTTTGGAATGTTTTATTTACAGTTATTAACCTTTTAATTCTCTTTGTGCTTATGAGAATATTCTTATATAAGCCAGTTCAGAAGATTATTGCAGCAAGACAGGCAGAGGCCGATAAGCAGTTTGACGAGGCTGCGGCTAAGCAGAGCGAAGCAGAAGAACTTAAGACTAAGTATGAAGCAGTTTTAAGTGATGCTGAAAATGAGAAGAAAAAGGTTGTTGCTGAGGCGAGAAAGACTGCTGATGAAGAATATCAGCGTATCGTAACAGATGCACACAAGACAGCTTCACAGATTAAAGATGACGCCGAGGCTGAGGCTATAAGCCAGAAAGAACAGATATTAAAGAAAGCAGAAAAAGAAATTGCAGATATGGTTGTAGATGCAGCAGCTAAGGTTGTCGGAAGCAATAGTGCCGATACTAATGCAGCACTTTATGACACATTTTTGAATAAAGCAGGTGATAAATAGTGATACAGACAGCAATTGATTATGCAAAAGAATTACATAAAGCTGGAATGACACACGAAGAATTATCTTCGGTGAAAGATATATTTGATGTTGTACCACAGGTTAAGGAAGAACTTAATGATCCTACGGTATCACTTGAGAAGAAGCATCTTGTGATTCAGAAAGTATTTTCTAAAAATGTAAGAAACTTCTTACAGCTTTTATGTGATAATAATGATGTTAATTTATTTGAAGAAGTATATAAAGCTTTAACAGAACTTGAAAAGACACCAGAACAGAAGGAAAGTTCAGCAGTCCTTACATATGTTGAAGCACCATCTGATGAGCAGCTTGCAGGTATTAAGAAGTTCATTGAGAAAGAATTCCATAATCCTGATATCAAGCTGGAGATGGTTAAAGATCCATCTCTTAAGAGTGGATTTGTATTAAAGGTTGGCTCTAAAGAGTATGACTGGAGTGAGAAAGCACGTATTGACCAGTTAAAGAGCAGTATTGCCAAGGCGGTTGGCACAGGCTCGGCTACAGCAAGTGAGAAAGGTATTCTTTCAATCCTTGAAGCTAATATCGAAGATTTCCAGCTTGAAGTTAAGGATAAAGAGATTGGTGTAGTTAACTGGGTTGGTGATGGTATTGCCAATGTTGATGGAATTGACCACGCTTTTTATGGTGAAATCGTTATTTTCGACAGCGGTGTAAAAGGTATGGTTCAGGATGTCAGACGTGATGAAGTCGGCGTTATTCTTTTTGGTAGTGATATTGAAGTTAAAGAGGGAAGTAAGGTTGTCCGTACAGGAAAGATGGCTGGTGTTCCAGTTGGTGAAGGTTTCCTTGGAAGAATTGTTGATGCACTTGGTTCACCTATTGATGACAAGGGTGATATCCAGGCAGATGGCTACAGACCAGTAGAGTGTGAAGCACCTGGTATTACAGAGCGTAAGTCAGTATCAGTACCTATGGAGACTGGACTTCTTTCTATTGATTCAATGTTCCCTATAGGACGTGGACAAAGAGAGCTTATTATTGGTGACCGTCAGACAGGTAAGACAGCTATCGCAACAGATACAATTATTAACCAGAAGGGTAAAGATGTTATCTGTATATATGTCGCTATTGGACAGAAAGCTTCTACAATAGCCAAGCTTGTTAATACATTAAAGACAGCAGGTGCTATGGATTATACAACTATTGTATCAGCTACAGCAGCAGATCCAGCACCATTACAGTATATTGCCCCATATGCAGGTACAGCTATGGCTGAATACTTTATGCACAATGGCAAAGATGTACTTATTATATATGATGATCTTTCAAAGCATGCGGTTGCATATAGAGCAATATCACTTCTGCTTGAGCGTTCACCAGGACGTGAAGCTTACCCAGGTGATGTATTCTATCTTCATTCAAGACTTCTTGAAAGATCAAGCCGTCTTTCACCAGAAGCAGGTGGTGGTTCAATAACAGCACTTCCTATTATAGAGACACAGGCAGGCGACCTTTCAGCATATATACCAACCAATGTAATATCTATTACAGATGGTCAGATATTCCTTGAAAGTGAGTTGTTCTTCGCAGGTCAAAGACCAGCCGTTAACGTAGGTCTTTCTGTATCCCGTGTTGGTGGTGCAGCACAGACTAAGGCTATGAAGAAGGCAGCAGGAAGTATCCGTATTGATCTGGCACAGTACAGAGAGATGGAAGTGTTCACACAGTTCTCATCAGATCTTGATGAAAGTACTAAGAATCAGTTACAGCACGGACGTGCACTTATGGAACTTCTTAAACAGCCGGTAAGCCACCCATTCAGTATGGCTGAACAGGTTATTATATTAGTTTCAGCTAATGCACATATTTTTAGTGATGTTGAACTTGCGGATATTAAGACATTTAGAAAAGAAATGCTTACATTCTTTAAAGAACAACATTCAGATATTATTAATACAATTGAGTCCACTAAAGATCTCACAGATGAGACTAAGGAAGCAATTATAGAGGCTGCTAAGGAATTTAAGAATAAGTAATATTAATAAAAATGTGTGGAAATGGAGGATAAGCTATGGCGAATACTAAAGAAATTCAAAGCAGAATAAATAGTATTCATGATACAATGAAAATCACCAAAGCTATGTATATGATGTCCTCAGTTAAACTTAGAAAAGCCAGACAGAAGCTTGAGGATACGGAGCCTTACTTCTATGGATTGCAGGATCAGATAAAGAGTATTTTGTATCATTTTCCTACTATGCAGCATCTTTTCTTTGATAATAGAAATAGTGATATGCACGAGCAGATAAAGAAAAAAGCATTTATCGTCATAAGTGGTGATAAAGGAATGGCTGGTGCATATAACCATAATGTATTAAAGGAAGCCAAGAGATTGTGCGATGAGTCACAGGAATACAAGATATTTGCAATCGGAGAAACTGGCAGACAGTATTTTACTTCACTTGGTTATAATGTTGAGGAGTCATTCAGATTTTCAGCTAATAATCCATCAGTTCACAGAGCCAGAGTTATAACAGAAGACATAGTTGAGCGTTATAAAAAGGAAGAAATGGACGAAGTGTATATTGTGTATACACGAATGGAACGAGGAATGAAAGAAGAGGTCGAGGTTGAACAGTTACTTCCTCTTAAGACCAATCAGTTCATTAAGGAAGAGTTAGTTGAGAAGGTAAAAAAGGGTAAAAGTAATGGTACTCTTGAAGATTTTGAAGGCTCAGATGATTATTTTGTAATATATCCGTCACCAAAGGTTGTTCTTAATGATCTTGCATACAATTATGTAACAGGATTCATATATGGAGCACTTGTTGAGGGCTTTGCGACAGAAGAAAATGCACGAATGGTTGCTATGCAGGCAGCTACAGATAATGCAGAAGCTATGCTTAAGGAATTATCAATTGAGTATAACAGACTTCGTCAGGCAGCTATAACACAGGAGATTACTGAGGTTATAGGTGGTGCTAAGGCTCTTAAGAAGAAAAAGATGAAGAAAGCAAAGGCGGGAAAATAGCCGCAAGATATAGCAGAAAGAGGTGAATTCAGGTGGAAGAGATGAAAGGAAAGATAGTACAGGTTTCAGGACCTGTAGTCGATGTCGAATTTGAGGGCAGTTATCTTCCAGCAATCAAGGATGCACTTTATGTAATACAGGATGGAAAAAAGAAGACAATGGAGGTATCACAGCATATAGGTAATAACGTTGTAAGATGTATTATGCTTGCAGCTAGTGAGGGCCTTTGTAAAGATATGGAGGTAACAGCTACAGGAAGCGGTATATCTGTACCTGTGGGTGAGAAGACTCTGGGAAGACTTTTTAACGTCCTTGGAGATACCCTTGATAATGGAGAAAAATTAGATGAAGAAGAACACTGGTGTATACACAGAAATCCACCAACATTTGCAGAGCAGAGCCCTGTTGTAGAAATGTTACAGACAGGTATCAAGGTTATTGATCTGCTTGCACCATACGCTAAAGGTGGTAAGATTGGTCTTTTCGGTGGTGCTGGTGTTGGTAAGACAGTTCTTATTCAGGAGCTTATCAGAAATATAGCTGCTGAGAGTGGTGGTTATTCAATATTTACAGGTGTAGGAGAGCGAAGCCGTGAAGGTAATGACTTATGGACAGAGATGAAAGAGTCCGGAGTTATTGATAAGACAGCTTTGGTATTTGGTCAGATGAATGAACCACCTGGAGCAAGAATGAGAGTTGCAGAGACAGGTCTTACAATGGCTGAATATTTCAGAGATGTTAAGAAGCAGGATGTGTTGTTATTCATTGATAACATTTTCCGTTTCGTTCAGGCTGGTTCAGAGGTTTCAGCACTTCTTGGACGTATGCCATCAGCCGTTGGTTACCAGCCAACTCTTGCAACTGACTTAGGTGAATTACAGGAGAGAATTGCTTCAACAACAAGAGGTTCTATCACATCAGTTCAGGCTGTATATGTACCAGCCGATGACCTTACTGACCCAGCTCCTGCAACAACATTCTCACATTTGGATGCAACTACAGTTCTTTCAAGAAAGATTGTTGAACAGGGTATATATCCTGCCGTTGACCCACTTGAGTCAACATCAAGAATTCTTGAACCAGATGTTGTTGGTGAGGAACATTACAACGTAGCAAGACGTGTTCAGGAAGTTTTACAGAAGTATAAGGAATTGCAGGATATCATTGCTATCCTTGGTATGGAAGAACTTTCAGAAGATGATAAGCTTACTGTATACAGAGCAAGAAAAATCCAGAGATTCTTATCACAGCCTTTCCATGTAGCTGAGAACTTTACAGGTACACCTGGTAAATATGTTCCGGTTGAAGATACTGTTAAGGGCTTCAAGGCAATACTTGATGGTGAAATGGACGAATATCCAGAAGCTGCATTCTTTAATGTAGGTACTATTGAAGATGTTAAGGCTAAGGCTGAAACATTAAAGTAGCTGAAGCTGGATCTGCTTCATAAGACAGGAAAGCAGACAGCTTTCCATGTCGTAGAAGTGTAGTTTTTGCTTTGTAATAAACAATGAGGTAAAACCTTCGGCTCCTGCAAGGGCAGTCGCATTTTTCACTTCGTAAAAAACAATGAGGTAAATACCTCTGCTCGCCAGAGGACTCGCATTTTTACTTCGTAAAAACAAGGAGGTATGAGTTGAATACATTTTCATTGAAATTAATAGCCTGCGATAAGGTATTCTACGATGGACCTTGTGAAATTCTTATATTTGATGGTTTCGATGGAGAGATGGCTATTATGGCTAATCATGAGCCTATGACCTGTAGTGTTGAAACAGGAGAATTAAGATTCAGAGTTCCAGGAGAAACTGTATGGCAGGAAGCTATAGTTTCGACAGGACTTCTTAAAGTTGAACACAACAAAGTTGATATAATAGTGTATTCGGCTGAGAGACCTGAAGAAATAGATAAGTTCAGAGCTGAGGCGGCGCTTGAAAGAGCGAGGGAACAGCTTGCACAGAAACAGAGCATTATGGAATATCACGTATCGACAGCCTCTATGGCGCGAGCTATGGCACGACTTCGTGGTGTTAAGAACCATGATGTATAGAAAGTTAATATATTATAATATGTACAGGGCTTGCAGGGCAGAAAATGTACCAGTAGGCGGTGTATGTAGATATTAATAAAATGTAAAGACACCATTCATTAGCGTGAAGTTAATGGGTGGTGTTTTTTAATGGCTAATATATTAGCTGTTATTGACAAAAATTAACTAAATAGCTAATATATTAGCTATGAATAATATATTAGATTTAATGAAAACTCCAAAAGATGTTAATAATGATATTGTAAAGAGAATGAGAGCAAGAAGAAAAGAACAGAAGCTTACGCAGGCAGAGCTTAGCAGGCGTGCAGGTGTAAGTTTAGGTTCTTTAAAAAGATTTGAACAGACGGGAAATATATCACTTGACTCCCTTATTAAGATTGCTTTTGTTCTGAATTGTCAGGAAGATTTTGAAAGTCTTTTTGCAAAAAAAGGATATTCGTCTATTCAGGAGGTTATTGATGGTCAGCGTTAAGAAGCTTGATGTGTGTATTGCTGGTGTTAAGGTGGGCACTTTGGCAGTGACAGATAATTATTTGTGTGCATTTGAGTATAGTGATGAATGGCTTATGAATGGATATTCAATAAGTCCTTTTTCACTGCCATTAGAAAAGAAAGTATTTATTCCTAAATCATATACTCCATTTGATGGACTTTTTGGAATATTTGCAGACAGCCTGCCTGACGGCTGGGGCAGACTTCTGGTTGACAGACTTCTTATGAAAAATAAAATCAATCCATATGAGGTAGACTCAATTAACAGACTTGCCATAGTGGGTAAAAGTGGAATGGGAGCACTTGAGTATTATCCAGAAAATATATTTTTGCAAAAAGAAGAACAGATGTCATTAGATGAGATAGCCAAAGAATGTGAAAGAATATTTGAAACTAATAATTCAGAAAGTCTTGATACCATATTTCAAATGGGAGGTTCATCAGGTGGTGCAAGACCCAAGGTATACTATGATATAGACGGAGAAGAATGGATAGTAAAATTTCCGTCATCGTATGATAGCAAAGATATAGGACAGCAGGAATATGAATATTCGTTATGTGCAGGAAGATGTGGTATAAATATGCCAGAAACACGTCTGCTTAATTCTTCAATAGGTTCAGGATATTTTGCGGTAAAGCGTTTTGACAGACAGGGAGATAAGAAAATTCATATGGTATCAGTGAGTGGTTTACTGGAAACTTCGCATAGAATACCGAATCTTGATTATAACCAGCTAATGAAGCTGACATTTATACTTACAAAAAGTTATGAAGAAGTTGAAAAAATGTATCGCCTTATGTGCTTTAATGTATTTGCACATAATCGTGATGACCATTCTAAGAATTTTTCTTTTATTTATAATGATAATGAGAAAGTATGGGAATTATCACCAGCATATGATTTGACATACAGTAATTCTATAGGTGGAGAGCACGCAACTATGGTAGATGGTAATGGGCGTAATCCGGGTATGAAAGAGATACTTCAGGTGGCGGAAAATATTCAACTTGATAGCAGGAGGGCAAAGAAAATAGCGGAAAATATTTAAAAGACTATATTAATCAATCTTACAAATAAGTATTAATTCCTATTGCACAAATATAAATACAATGTTATATTAGTATTAGAAAATATTGTAAAGCGTGAGTTGTATACAAAAGATAAACTATACTACTGTATATAGTGAATAGGAGGTGCAGCGTATGCCAGTTATACAAAGTCCGGGACAAAGAATTAATAATATGAGAGTTATAGAATTTCCATTATGGCTCAGAATTGTCTGCTATATTATAGCGATAATATTTGTATTATGGATACTTCGTTCGGTATATAAGTACATTGTATATCAGAAGCTTATAGCTAACAGAAAGAATGAAAATGCAGTTCTGGTATCCAAAGTCAAAGAAGTATACCGCGAAGTAAAGGCATATAACACATCGTTAGGTTCTAACAGACCGGCACCGGGGTATGGAAGCACGTCTAATAGGGGAATAGCTTATAGATTGTACTTTGATGTCAATGGGAAAGATGTTGAACTTGATGTAGATGAGAAGACATTTGATAACATTAAAGAAGGAGATAAAGGAGTATTAGATTATAAAGGTTGTGAGTTTTATTCATTTACGAAAGAATAGAGCTTTCAGGAGATGTTGATGTCATCAATGAAAAGGAGTATTTTTATGGGGAAAGCTAAAAGCGGTAAGAGCAATGTTTTAAAGATTGTATCTATTGTGGCAGCGATATTAGTGGCAGTTGGTATAATAGCTGTATTTGTAGCACCATTGATACCTGTAAGGAAGGTAGATGAAAGTGCGTACAAGAAGCTGGATAACAACGATGTATATGAGCGTGCATACAATATATATGGCGTACAGATATATAAGGACAGGGATAAGGCACTTGCACAGTTTAAGGCAGATTATAATGATGCTTTAGTGTATTTGGACGAAAAGCTTGGTCTGGGTGAGTTTAACACAAGCTATGATATGCTTTCACAGTATGGCGAGAATGGATGGCAGTATACATTTTCAGCTGATGAGAAGAGAGAGCTTGGGGAAGAAAAGGTCAATGAACTTAAGCAGAAGATGGCAGGAATTTCAGCATTTTGTGATATGTATGAGAATACAAACTGGCGTTATTATGTCGGACTGCAATAAGCAAAACTTAAGCTATAGATATTTTAGATGTAAATAGTCTTTTTTTGTTTCTTATAGTCTTTTTTTGTAAGGTATATTGTTATTGAATTAATGACGTGATAAATTATACCTATATAATTAAATATTCGTATTGTTATGAACATAATTTCACACAATATAAAAGCAGAGTAGAATAGATAGACAGGGGTAGATTGTGATGAATATAGCTATATGTGATAATGAGGAGATGTTCGTAAAGAATATAAGTGGGCTTTTAGAAGAATATCTTAATGAGAATAAATTGCAATATAGTATAGATATGTACAGTTCGGGCAGTGAGCTGATTGGTTTAAAAGATAAGATAGTGAATTACGACATAGTATTTCTGGATATTAATATGACAGGAATAGATAATATTAAAGTAGCTGAATGGATAAGAATGTATTCGGATAGAGTTATAATAATATCTATAACCTCAATGTCAGATTATAATATACAGGGTTATAAGTATGATGTGTTCAGATGTGTATTGAAGGATAGTATGGATTTAAAGGGTTCAATCTATGAATGTATGAATGCAGTATTATATAAGCTGAATTACATTAATTCTGATAAGAGAATTATCAGTTGTGACTCTGGCAGTAAAGAGGTTGATGTCAGTAAGATTATCTATATAGAAAGCAGTGGTCATAAAGTTACATATCATATACACGGTAAGGAATTTGGTGATTATGTTGTCAAGAGCAAGCTTGATGACATAGAGAATGAATTAAAGGAATATAAGTATCTTTTAAGGGTACATCAAAGCTATATAGTTAATATGATGTATGTTAATAACATCAGCAGTTATCGTGTGTACCTAAAGAATGGCATAGATTTGGGAGTTCCGAAATCACGATATAAAGAAGTTAAGAAGAGAATATTGGAATTTAAAGAAAATAATTAGCGGTTAAAAGTTTAAGCGGGATTATTACTTGATAATGAAATAGTGGTATTTAATATCAGATATATATTGGTCATTATAGATGACTATATATATCTGATTTTTTTGTGGTTAAATTATTCTAATAAAATGTAATAGTAAATATAGTCGTTTTTTGTCTGCTATAGTCGTTTTTTGCAAATGGGGTTGTGTGAAAAGGAATAGTGTGATAATTTTGGGATATAAAAGCAATGTGTGCGAGAAACGAAAGATAATAGATTAGTTGAGAGATAATAACAAGACGGAAGATGAAATGGAAAATAGGAATTTTATTATTGAATATATTGTAATTTGTGGTTAATTATTGATAAGTAAAACGGATATATGGCAAGGCAGATTTTAATCGGCTAATTGCTATTTATATGTCAAAATATTAAGAAAGGAGGGTAGATTTATAGAACTATAGACAAATGTTAAGACAAAATAAGTGTCAGAAAGGAGAACTTATGGTGAGAAAGTTTAAAGTTGGGGTATTAACAATATTAGCAGTTATGATGTTTTCTGTGCCTGTATTAGCAGGTTCATATTTTGAATTTTATTTGACTGAAATAGAGGAAGATGGTGATTCTATTTATTATTCTGGAAATGTTACAAAGTCAAATGATGATAATGCTGCCTATGTGAGCTATTCGAAGTCAACATATGGTTCTGATTTAAGGTATTGCGTAATAGGACAGAATGGAGATTATTCAGAATATACGGAAACAGCATATGCAAATGCCCTGTCAGGAACATATCCAATGTATTATAACAGAGATTATTATTGTGGAAATAATTATCGCTTAAAAGCTTCGTTATATTCAAGCGTGACATCAGCGCAAGGTGAATGGGAACCGTAAATATATAATATTATAATTGTATTCATCAAGTGTTTGTAAGTCTGTTAATATATATTGAATTAAGAAGTTTACAGACACTTGATGATGATTAAGGAGTAGCTTATGAAAAAATTAACAGTAATAATAGCTTTAATATTATTAATGAGTATATCTGCCTGTTCTTTTTTTCCGGATGGCGCGATTAATAATGTGGAAGATAAGGATGACAACAATTCAGCTTCCATATATATTGAGGATAATAGGGCAGTGGGAATTATATCTGATAATATAGAAGTCGATGGTAAATATGTAGCAGATTTAGATGGCAGTTGGTATGTATGCAAGACTAATCGCCGCGGACCTGATAAAGAAGAAGCAGACAGAAATGCAGAGTTGCTTAAAAAAGAAGGAACTGCAATTGTAGATTGTAAGGAGATAAGAGATAAGAATAATAATCTTTTAAGATATATTTATGAATATAGTGATGGCAGTAGATGTATAAGTGATAGTCAAATAATGTATAGTAGTGAAACTTATTCACAGTTTTCTTATGGTAATTATTTTCCAACGAAATATGGTATAAAAAAGAAGGAAGTCGAAGTATTTACAGCAGATGAACTCAATGGATTATCAAAAGAAGAGAGTATAATAAAAGTTGAAAATGTACTTAATAAATTGGGGATTGATATATGTGACAATCCGGTTGTATATACAATAGATGTTAATACTCAAAAAGCAATAAAAGAAAACAATGCACTATATGCTAATATGAAAGATTTAACAGAGAATGATGAATGTTATTGTATGGTATTCGAACGGAAATTTGAAAATCAACCGATGTCTGATGTGGCGTATGACGACTCTTCATATGCAGGTATACCAATAGAAGTTCAGGTTATATATGGAAGGCAGGGACTTATATATCTTAATACATCAGATAGATATGATATTGTGGAAAAAGAAGAAGTTACAGATGGCATTATAAGCGTTAATGAGGCATTGGATATTATAAAATCTGTAAAACAATATATATCTGATCAGAAAATTATAGAGATAAGATTGCAGTATATTCCTCAGGTTACACAGGGAAATGGTGCTGATTATAATACGATATATGAAATAGCGCCATACTGGGTAATGGTAATAGAGAGACCGGCATCGATGTCTGATGGAGAGTATAAGACTAGAAATGATATAGTGTTTATTAATGCATTTGATAAAAGAATATATTTAAAATCATGTCAAGGAATTATATCTTTTTAAAATAATATATTTGTGTGAGAGGGCGGATTATATGGGTCAATTTATAAGAGTATGCAGGCAGGAATTGTTAAAGACAATATATAGCTGGAAAATATATGTTTCGTTTTTATTATATATTATATTTGCATATTTAGCGACAAGAACCATGGGAGGAGGCAGCAGATTGGTTAATGGGTATGCAAGTATAAGTGATATAGCATCGTATAATAATTTTAATAAGATATTAGTTATAATTGCAGCGTTTCCATATGCAACCAGTTATTATGAAGATATACAATACGGATATATTAATTATATTGTTAAGAGAAGCGGTAAAGAAATTTATGTTAGTGCCAAAATTGTAATGTGTGCATTAAGTTCTTTTATTGTATCTTTTATATCTTTATCAGTTTATTGCACTATAAGTTCAATGGTATCCGGATTTGGAGTTAATACCAGAGCTATTATTGAAACATCAAAATTTTACGATATAGCTGCTGGAAAAACTCCGTTTATGGTTGTATATTTTATGTGTTTTTTATTTTCATTATGTAGTAGTCTGTATGCGGTTATGGGAATGATGGTTTCAGCAATACTTCCTAATATATTTGTTGCGTTAACGGGCACACTATTTATGAATGTTCTTATGGAACAGATAAACGCTAAAATGCCGCGTTTTCTTAATATCTTCTATATACAGGGAGGTAATGCGGCATATGGAGTTAAAGCTCCATTTATTGCTATCTGCTCGATAGCAGTGGTTCTTGGATATATGATATTGAGTGGACTTATATTTTCTAGATATGCGAGGAGGAGGATAAGTTATGAAAGCCATTAGAATATGTATGCAGAATATAAGAAAATGGACAAGCAATAAGCGGGTTATTTTTTGTTTATTTTTTGGATTGTTATTTGTTTATTCATAAACAGGTGGATTACGTTCTCTTTCAGATGTTTTAGAAGTAAAAATGAGTCCATGGTTATTTCCATTTTTATTTACTTCTAGAAGTATCAAGATAGTATTTATGGCTATAATTATATTCATATTTTGTGATGCACCGTTTATTGATAGTAATCAGGCATATATTATGTTAAGAAGTGGAAGAAAAATATGGAATACAGGACAGTTAATATATATAATAATTGGTTCGGCATTGTATATGTTGATACTTATGGTTGGTACAGTGGTGCTTAATATAGGTCATATAGGTTTTAATATGAACTGGGGAAAGGTATTAGGAGTAGCGGCAACAAATCCATCAGTTCTTGATGCTATGGGGAAATATAGCGACACAATAAAAATATCATCAAGAGTTGTTAGATATTTCAGCCCTTTACAGGCAATGTTTTTTTCAGCGTTGCTTATGTGGCTAAGCTTTATATTGATAGGATTGGTTATTTATGTGTTTAATATGGTTACGAATTCTAAAATTACTGGGGTATTAATAGCTAGTTTTTTAGTGCTTTTAACTGCTTTTGTAGATTCATATCCTTTATTTAACAAATTTTCTCCAATAAGCTGGAATTCACTTAATACTATAGATATAGCGGGTTTGACCACATATCCGACTATAGATTATATATTAATTTCATATATTGTAATAATATGCGTTTTAATAATTAGTACATATATATATCTTAATCATTTCGAGATTAATATTTGTAATGAATTTTAATATGGTTGTTTTTATTTGGAAGGTTATATTTAATTTGAAATAAATATAAGGAGAAAGCATATGGATAATTACAAGGGAACAGATAATGAGAATATAATAATAAAAGTTGTTAATTTAACTAAGACTTATGGAAATATTAATGTTTTAGATAATGTATCAGTAAACTTTGAACGTGGACAAATTCATGGACTTGTAGGACGTAATGGAAGCGGAAAGACTATGTTGATGAAATGTATATGTGGTTTTGTTATGCCTACTAAAGGAAGTATAATAGTTGAAGGAAAAATAATTGGAAAAGACATAGATATACCTAAAAATATTGGAGCAATTATTGAAAATCCTGGCTTTCTTGCTAATTATAGTGGATATAATAATCTTAAATTTCTTGCAAGTATTAATAAAAAGATAGATAAAGAGCAGATAAGACAGACACTAAAAATGGTTGGCCTTGACCCGGATAGTAAAAAGCACGTTTCTAAATATTCAATGGGAATGCGTCAGAGGTTGGGACTTGCACAAGCACTGATGGAAGATCCGGATATTCTTTTCTTGGATGAGCCAATGAATGGATTGGACAAAAGGGGCGTTGAAGAGATGAGAGAATTGTTTTCAAGGCTTAGAGAAGAAGGGAAAACAATTATAATGGCTAATCATAGTGCAGAAGATATTGATATATTATGTGATACAGTTTATGAAATGGATTTAGGTGTTATTCATAAAGTGAAATAGTATAATTGACTAAAGAGTTGCCTTGCAACTCTTTTTTATTTGTGTAAAATGTGGTATTCTATTATTTATTAAGATAATTTATCAAATAAAATATGAATTTTAGCCGTAGAACATATGTAGTATTTTAAAGAAAGCTAGTACATATATTTATTCAATAATGGAAGGGAAAATGCTATGCCAGTAACAGAATATTTAATAAGAAATGCCGAGTTATACCCCGATGAAGTTGCCTTGGTTGAACTAAATCCAGATGAGAAAGATACAAGGAGAACAACTTGGAAAGAATTTGATTTAATACAGCCAAGTGCCAATATGCCATATAGGCGTGAGATTACATGGAGCGTATTTAATGAGAAAGCTAACAGGTTTGCCAATATGCTTATAAGCCGTGGAGTTAAGAAAGGGGATAAGGTTGCTATTCTTATGTATAACTGTCTGGAATGGCTGCCAATATATTTTGGTGTATTAAAGACAGGTGCAATAGCAGTGCCATTTAATTTCAGATATGACTCAGATGAGATATACTATTGTGCTGAGCTTGCACAGGTAGATGTAATTGTATTTGGTTTTGCGTTTATTGGAAGAATAGAGGTTAATGCTGAGAGATTATTAAGAGGAAGACTTCTTATATATGTAGGGGACAACTGTCCAAGCTTTGCTGAGAGCTATCACGAACTTGTGGCAGATTGTTCAAGTAAAGAGCCTGATGTTAAGATAACAGAAGATGATTATGGTGCGATATATTTTTCATCAGGAACAACAGGATTTCCCAAGGCGATACTTCATAAGCACCAGAGCCTTACACAGGCGGCTATTATGGAACAGAAGCACCATTCTACTGGCAGAGATGATACATTTTTATGTATACCACCACTTTATCATACAGGAGCAAAGTTCCACTGGATGGGAAGCCTTGTTGCAGGAAGTAAGGCGGTTCTTCTTAAAGGAACGAAGCCGGAACAGATATTGTCAGCAGTATCAAGTGAACACTGCACTATAGTATGGCTGTTAGTGCCTTGGGCGCAGGATATTCTTGATGCATTGGATTCAGGAAAGATTAAGTTATCAGATTACAATTTATCGCAGTGGCGTCTTATGCACATAGGTGCTCAGCCAGTTCCACCATCACTGATTAAGAGGTGGAAGGAATATTTTCCTAATCATCAATATGACACTAACTATGGTTTGTCAGAGTCAACAGGACCGGGTTGTGTTCATCTCGGTGTTGAGAACATACATAAAGTTGGAGCAATTGGAATTCCGGGTTATGGCTGGGAATGTAAGATTGTTGATGAGAATGATAACGAAGTCTGTCAAGGTGATGTAGGTGAGCTTTGTGTTAAAGGACCGGGAGTTATGACTTGTTACTATAGAAATGAGGCTGCTACAAAGGAAGTATTAAAGGACGGATGGCTGTATACAGGGGATATGGCTATGCAGGATGAAGATGGTTTCTATTTCCTTGTAGACCGAAAGAAAGATGTAATTGTGTCTGGTGGCGAGAATATTTACCCTGTGCAGATAGAAGATTTCTTAAGAAGATTTCACAAGATAAAAGATGCGGCGGTTATAGGACTTCCTGACAGGCGTCTGGGCGAGAAGACAGCAGCAATTATAGAGATTAAAGACGGAGTCAGTTGTACAGAGGAAGAAATCGAAAAGTTCTGTCTTGAGCTTCCACGTTATAAAAGACCTAAGAAGATAATATTTGCTGAGATACCACGAAATGCGACAGGTAAGATAGAGAAACCAAAGCTTCGTAAAATATATGGAGCAGATAAGCTTGTTGCGATGGAGAACAAAGCATAATCGTGATTATAGATTAATATGCAATATAGATATAATTAGAGATTAATATGCAATATAGATATGATTATAGATAATGGAAGGAAAAGGTATGAAAGAGTTAATGTTAGGCAACAAAGCGGTTGCCAGAGGGTTATATGAAGCGGGCTGTAAGGTTATATCAAGTTATCCGGGAACTCCTAGTACAGAGATTACAGAGGAGGCGGCAGCTTACAATGAGATATATTGTGAATGGGCACCTAATGAAAAGGTTGCATTAGAGGTGGCTCACGGAGCAACACTTGGCGGTGTAAGAGCGGCGTGTGCTATGAAGCACGTAGGCTTAAATGTTGCGGCAGACCCATTATTTACAATATCATATCAGGGACTTAATGCAGGACTTGTAGTGTGTGTTGCAGATGACCCAGGTATGCATTCATCACAGAATGAACAGGATTCAAGGCATTATGCAATTGCGGCGAAGCTTCCAATGCTTGAGCCATCAGACTCAGAGGAGTCGAGAGTATTTGCTAAGAAAGCATTTGAGATGTCCGAAAAGTTCAATACACCAGTCCTTTTAAAAATGGTTACAAGAGTAGCCCACTCACAGAGTGTAGTTGATACAGAAGAAAGAGTTGAGCCGGATAGAGTTCCTTATGTAAAAGACCCAGCTAAAGTAATGATGACACTTAATTCAAGAAATGCCCATATAAGAGTTGAGGAGAGAACTAAGGCGTTGATAGAATATGCAGAGAGTACAGAACTTAACAGGGTTGAGCTTGGAGAGGATACAAGCGTAGGAATTATCACAGACTCTACTTCATACCAGTATGCAAGGGAAGTATTAGGTGATAAAGTTAGCATATTAAAGCTTGGAATGATTAACCCGCTTCCAGAAAAGCTTATAAAAGATTTTGCACAGAAGGTAGATAAGGTTATTGTTCTTGAAGAGTTAGACCCTATAATTGAAAATCACTGCAAACAGCTTGGAATTAAGGTGGCTGGTAAGGATACATTTCCTATATGCGGCGAGTTCTCCCAGAACCTTGTAAGAAAATGTCTTGGTATGAAAGAACCAGAGCATATTACTATAGAAGAAAATGTTCCAGCACGTCCTCCAGTTATGTGTGCAGGCTGTCCACATAGAGGAATATTCTACATTTTAAAGAAGAAAAAATGTATGGTATATGGTGATATTGGCTGTTATACATTGGGCGCAGTTGCACCGCTTAATGCAATGGATCTGAATGTCTGTATGGGAGCTTCCTGTTCAGGACTTCACGGCTTTAATAAAGCTATAGGTGAGGAAGCAGAGAGTAACAGCGTAGGTGTTATCGGAGATTCAACATTTATGCATTCAGGAATGACAGGTATAACAGATATTTCTTATAATATGAGTAATTCCACAGTCATTATTCTTGATAATTCTATTACAGGAATGACAGGACATCAGCAAAATCCAACTACAGGAAAGAACCTTCGTGGTGAACCAGCAGGAAAGGTTGATCTTGAAGCATTATGCAGGGCATTGGGCTTTAACAGAGTAAGGGTTGTAGACCCATATGACCTTAGGGCAGTTGAGGAAGCTATTACAGAGGAGCTTGCAGCTAAAGAACCATCTATTATCATAAGCCGCAGACCTTGCGTTATGATTAAAGGAACAGTACATAAACCACCAATCAGTGTAGATGAAAGCAAATGTGTCGGCTGTAAACAATGTATGAGCATAGGCTGTCCAGCAATTGCAGTTAAAGATAAGAAAGCACATATTGACCCTACACTCTGCATAGGCTGTAAAGTATGTTCACAGATGTGTAAGTTCGAGGCAATATAATGTTGTAAGGCGATGTATATTAGGTGTTAATGGAATAGAAAAAAGTATTAGATGTCCGATTTGTTCAAATTAGATTTGCTTGATGTGAAATTAGGCAGGGCATCTGATAATGTCGGAAATGAGGAATATGTATGAGTAATTCAGTTAAGAATATTATGATTGTTGGTGTTGGCGGACAGGGAACACTTCTGGCAAGTAAACTGCTTGGTTATGTTCTTATGCAGCAGGGATATGATGTTAAAGTGTCAGAGGTACACGGAATGAGCCAGCGAGGCGGAAGTGTTGTTACTTATGTAAGATTTGGAGATAAGGTATATTCTCCGGTTATTGATAAAGGTGAGGCTGATTATATTCTTTCATTTGAGAAGCTTGAAGCGTTAAGATGGCTTGAATATTTAAAGACTGGCGGACAGATAATAACTAACACGCAGGAAGTTGACCCGATGCCGGTAATTACAGGTGCTATGCAGTATCCAGATAATATTATCGAGAAGCTTGAAGCAGCCGGTGCTAAGGTAGATGCTAAAGATTTCTTATCAATAGCAGAAGAAGCAGGGTCGGCCAAAGCGGTTAATATTGTACTTATGGGAAGATTATCAGATTATTTCGAAGACATTCCATATGAGGTGTGGGATAAAGCAATAGATGAGATAGTCCCAGAGAAATACAGAGAGCTTAATCATAAGGCATTGAAGCTTGGCAGAGGCTGAGTAAATGTAAAATAATAAAAGTAAAATGGATATACATTTGTGATATTATGGTATCATATGTATATCCATTTTGTAATATTAGTGGCAGGAGTTATTATATAGAATTAAAGAGGCTTATATGTTTAATCTAGAAGAAGAATTAAAGAAGCTCCCAGATAAGCCGGGAGTGTATATTATGCACGATAAACACGACACAATTATATATGTCGGCAAGGCTAAGATATTAAAAAATCGTGTAAGACAATATTTTCAGAGTAATAAAAATCATTCGGCAAAAGTTGTCCAGATGGTTTCACATATTGCATATTTTGAGTATATCGTGACAGATTCTGAGCTTGAAGCACTGGTGCTTGAATGTAATCTTATAAAGGAACACAGACCAAAATATAACACGATGTTAAAGGACGACAAGAGTTATCCTTTTATTAAGGTTACTATTGGAGAGGAATTTCCAAGAGTGTTATTCTCAAGAACAATGAAGCACGGAACTGGCAAATTCTTTGGACCATATACATCAGCAGGAGCTGTCAAGGAGACAATTGAACTGCTCTGTAAGCTTTACAAGGTAAGAACGTGCAATAGAAGGCTTCCTAAAGATATAGGAAAGGACAGACCCTGCCTTAATTACCATATCGGACAGTGCAATGCACCTTGTCAGGGTTATGTGAACAAAGATGAATATAAAAAAAATATAGATAAAGTAATAAGCTTCCTTAATGGTAATTATTCTGAGATTATTAATGAGCTGACGGATAAAATGCAGGATTGTTCCGAGCGTATGGAATATGAGGAAGCCGCCAGATACAGGGATTTGTTAATCAGTGTTAAGCAGATTGCACAGAAGCAGAAGATAACAGCAGATGATGCAACAGACAGAGATGTAATTGCGTGTGCTATGGACGCAGAAGATGCAGTTGTACAGGTATTCTTTATAAGACAGGGCAAGCTTCTTGGACGTGAGCATTTCCATATGAAGGTTGCAACGAATGACAGCAGAAGCGGCATTTTGTCAGAATTTATGAAGCAGTATTATGGTGGAACACCATATATTCCCAATGTGATAATGACACAGGAGGAGATTGAGGATGCTGGTACAATCGCCGACTGGCTTTCAAGCAGGAAGAAGCGGAAAGTTACAATTATCACGCCAAAGAAGGGCGACAAGGAGAAAATGGTTGAACTTGCCCATAAGAATGCACTTATGGTATTAACTAAAGATGCAGAGAAGATTAAGCTTGAGGAGAAAAGGACAACAGGTGCTATGAAGCAGATAGCAGACTGGCTTGGGCTTGCTTCGATAAGGCGTGCAGAGGCTTATGATATATCTAATACAAGTGGTGTTGAGTCAGTTGGTTCAATGGTTGTATTTGAGGACGGAAGACCTAAGAAGAATGATTATAGAAAGTTTAGGATTAAGACGGTCAAAGGGCCTGATGATTATAAGAGTATGAGAGAAGTACTTACAAGACGTTTTACAAGAGGAATGAGAGAGCGTGCAGGTGAGGAAGAGACAAGGGGTTTTGCTGTGTACCCGGATCTTATAATGATGGATGGTGGACGAGGACAGGTGAACATTGCACTGGAGGTTCTTGATGAACTTCATATTAATATTCCTGTATGCGGTATGGTTAAGGACGATAACCATAACACAAGGGGACTTTACTATAATAATGTAGAAATTCCAATAGACAGGCATAGTGAAGGTTTTAAACTTATAACAAGGGTTCAGGATGAGGCACATAGATTTGCGATAGAATACCACAGGTCATTAAGAAGTAAGAAGCAGGTAAGCTCAGTTCTTGATGAGATTGAAGGAATCGGACCAGCAAGAAGAAAAGCGTTGATGAAACATTTTCTTGATATTGACAAAATCCGTAATGCCAATGTAAGTGAGCTTATGGAGGCGGAAGGAATTACAGAAAATGTAGCACAGAACATATACAAATATTTTCATTGATGTGTTATTTTAATGTCTTTTAATATTAATTGCACTGTGTTAAACTATTAATAATAGATAGTCAGAAGATATATAGTCTTAAGCAAGGCAATGAAATATAAAATGTGGCATAATTGCGCAGGATTGGAGTAGATATGAACGGAAAAGAAAGAGTTAATTTATTCAAGGTAATCGAGAAGATGAATCTTGTTAATCTTACACCTGATATTGATGTTAAAGGAATATGGATTCACGTTCCAGAATTTAACAGGCCAGCGTTACAGCTCACCGGATTTTATGACCAGTTCGATAATGACAGAATACAGATTATAGGTAATGTGGAATATGCTTATCTTAAGAGTCTTTCAGAAACCGAGCGTTATGAAAGATATATGCAGCTGTTATCAAGCAATATTCCCTGCCTTATCTTCTGTAGGAATTTAGAGCCGGAGGCAGAGATTATAGAGCTTGCAAAGAAATATCAGATTCCAATATTAAAGTCTGCTGAGTCAACATCTTCATTTTCAGCAGAAGTTATAAGATGGCTTAAAGTTCAGCTTGCACCTTGCATAGTAATACATGGTGTATTAGTTGATGTATATGGTGAAGGTGTGCTTATTACAGGTGAGAGTGGTATAGGTAAGAGTGAAGCAGCACTTGAGCTTATAAAGAGAGGTCATCGTCTTGTAACAGATGATGCTGTCGAGATTAGAAAAGTAAGTGATGAAACATTAGTTGGTTCAGCACCTGGAGTTACTAAGTATTTCATAGAGTTAAGAGGTATTGGTATTATTGATGTAAAGACACTTTTTGGTGTAGAGAGTGTTAAGGAAACTCAGGAGATTGATATGGTTATCAAGCTTGAGGACTGGAATAAGGACAAGGAGTATGACAGACTTGGACTTGAAGAAGAATACACAGAATATCTTGGCAATAAAGTAGTGTGTCATTCGCTTCCAATAAGACCAGGACGTAATCTTGCAGTAATAGTTGAGGCTGCGGCTGTAAACCACAGACAGAAGAAGATGGGTTACAATGCGGCTAAGGAGTTATATAGAAGAGTACAAGAGAATCTTATGAGGGGTGATGATGAAGATGAGTTTATTTAAGGATATAGTTATTGGCATTGATATAGGTGGAACAACTTGCAAATGCGGCGTGTTCACAACAGATGGCACGCTTGTATACAAGGATGAGATACCAACAAGGAAAGATGATGGTGGAAGTCTTATTTTATCAGACATTAAAGAACATATTCCAGAGCTTGTGAAAGCGGCAGGACGAAGTTGTGATGAGATTAAAGGTGTTGGAATAGGTGTTCCAGGTGCAGTAAGAGAAGATGGAACAGTCAACAAATGTGTTAATCTTGGCTGGGGTGTATTTAACGTTGCACAGACTTTTAAAGATATGACAGGCTATGAAGTTAAAGTTGGCAATGATGCCAATATGGCGGCACTTGGTGAATATTGGATGGGAAGTGCGAAAGCATATTCAAGCGTTGTATTAGTTACAATAGGAACAGGTGTTGGCGGCGGAGTTATAATTGACGGTAAGCCAATATGCGGATACAATGGTGCTGCGGCAGAGATAGGACATCTGCCTATAGTAGAGGAGGAGACAGAATACTGTAACTGCGGTAATAAGGGCTGCCTTGAGCAGGTGGCATCAGCAACAGGCATAGTCAGAACAGCGACAAGAATGTTAAATGCAACCGATGAGCCATCGGCACTTAGAGCACTTCCTTATATATCTGCTAAGGCAGTATTTGATGAAGCTAAATCAGGAGATTCGTGTGCCATAAAGATTGTTGATTATGTATGCAGATATTTAGGAAAAGGCATTGCCTGTGCTTCTGCTATGACTGATACAGAGGTTATATGTATTGGCGGCGGAGTATCAGCGGCAGGTGATTATCTTATAGAAAGAGTTGCTAAGTATTACAAAGAATACGCATTTCACGCGTGCAAGAATACTAAGATAGTCAGGGCTGAACTTGGTAATGATGCAGGTATGTATGGAGCTGCCAAGCTGGCATTAGGTTAATATAAAAGATTGGAGAGTAAGAAGCTTATGGATAATAATGAGCTGTTAGATAATCTTAAATTAATTGTGGGTGACACACAGGTAAGAACTGGTGAACCTATGAATATTCATACTACATTTAGAATTGGAGGCTGTGCAGATTATTATGTACAGCCATCTTCTATTGAGGAGTTACAATCATTAATTCGATTTTTGAATAAATCGGACATAGAATACTGCGTTATAGGTAACGGAAGCAACCTTTTAGTATCAGATAAAGGAATAAGAGGAGTTGTAATACAGCTTTCAGATACATTTGACGAGGTAGAATATATTGATGATGTTACTGTAAAGGTTATGTCAGGAATGATGTTGTCAAGACTCGGTAACAAGCTGGCAGATAAGGGACTTGCAGGCTTTGAATTCGCAACGGGAATACCGGGAAGCGTAGGCGGTGCAGTTAGAATGAATGCAGGTGCATATGGTGGAGAGATTAAAGACATAATAGTTAGTGCCGATGTACTCGACCGAAGCGGCAGGCTTATAAGCCTTAGCAGGGACGAACTTGAGTTAGGTTATAGAACAAGCTGTATAGCGGCTATGGATTATATAGTTGTCAGTGCTGTGTTCAGATTACAGAAAGGTGATACTGACACAATCAAGGCACTTATAAAGGAACTTGCTGTTAAGAGAAGAGCTAAGCAGCCTTTGGAATATCCTAGTGCAGGAAGTACATTTAAACGTCCACAAGGCTTCTTTGCAGCTAAGCTTATAGAAGATGCAGGACTTAAAGGAGTGTCAGTTGGCGGAGCAATGGTTTCAGAGAAACATTCTGGTTTTGTTGTTAATGCAGGCAATGCAACAGCAAAGGATGTGTGTATGCTTACTGATATGGTTAAGGATAAAGTTAAACAGCAGTCAGGTGTAGATCTTGAACTGGAGGTTATAAAGCTCGGAGATTTTAGTTAAATGCCGTGGAGGAACTTATGAAGATAGTTATTGTAACGGGAATGTCAGGCGCAGGTAAATCAACAGCATTAAATATGCTTGAAGATGAGGGATATTATTGTGTTGATAATATGCCTATATCGCTTATACCTAAATTTGCGGAGCTGGCAGACTGTCAGGAACAGGATAACGGATATAATAATATAGCATTAGGCGTTGATATAAGAAGCGGACATTCTCTTGCAGAGTTCGAGTCCGTACTTGATTATATGAAAAAACGCCAGTATAACTATAAAATATTATTCCTTGAATCTAGTGACGAAGTGCTTGTAAAGCGTTATAAAGAAACGAGAAGGACACATCCGCTTGCGAAGGACGGACGAGTTGACAGAGGTATTGAGCTTGAGAGGAAACAGTTAAAGTTCCTTAAGCAGAGGGCAGATTATATTGTTGATACAAGTACGCTTCTTACAAGAGAATTAAAGCAGGAGTTACAGAAGATAATTCTTGAACGTAAGGAGTATAACAATTTATTTGTAACTGTGCTGTCATTTGGCTTTAAATACGGAATACCAGTAGATGCAGATATTGTATTTGATGTAAGATTTCTGCCTAATCCATATTATGTTGAAGAATTAAGGCCGCTTACAGGCAATGACAAACCAATACAGTCATTTGTAATGAAAGCACCAGAGGCGAAAGAATTTCTTAATAAGGTAGATGATCTTATACAATTTCTTCTTCCTAACTATGTAAAAGAGGGCAAGTCAAGCCTTGTTATAGCTGTTGGCTGTACAGGAGGAAAGCACCGTTCAGTAACACTTGCCAATGAGCTGGCGGCAAGAATAGCAAGTACACCATATGGCTGTAAAGCTGAACATCGTGATATAGACAAAGATGCTAAGAGAAAGGGAGATAAGTAATGTCGTTTTCTTCAGATGTTAAAGAAGAATTAAGCACCAGAATTGATATGGCAAGACACTGCCAGATAGCTGAATTTGCTGCGATTATGGGAATGTCAGGACGTATCAGGAGAGCATCGGGCAAAAGAATGCAGATAGAGATGTCTACTGAGAACGAGATTGCAAGATACAAGTTTATAGTATTATTAGAGCAGATATTTGATATTGATACAGGCGATATAATATATGTTTCAAAGAGCAGCCGTGACACAACAATCAGAATAGAAAATCAGGAATATGTCGCTAAAATATTGCAGACACTTAAATGGACTGATGAAACATTTGATAATATTGAACCTGTATTTGTTGACACAAGAATAGTGCAGAAGGACTGCTGTAAGAAAGCATTTATCAGAGGTGCATTTATAGCGTCAGGGTCTATAAGCGACCCTAATAAATTCTATCATTATGAAATAGTATGCGACTATGAAGAAGATGCACAGTGCCTGTGTGATATGCTTATATTCTTCGGGCTTGACGCCAAGATTACAGTCCGCAAGAATGATTATATTGTATATATGAAAGAAGGCAGTAATATAACAGATGTGCTTAATCTTATGGGGGCGTATGTTTCACAGATGAATCTATACAATGTTATGATCCTTAAAGAAATGCGTAATGACGTGAACCGTAAGGTTAACTGCGAAACTGCGAATCTTAACAAGACGGTTGCCGCTGCAGTAAAGCAGACTAAGGACATAATATATATAAGGGATACAGTTGGTCTTGGAAGCCTTAAGGAAAGCTTAAGGCAGGTTGCTGAGGTAAGGCTTGAGCACGAAGATATGAATCTTAAAGATATAGGGGAATTGTTAGACCCGCCTGTTGGTAAGTCTGGTGTTAATCACAGACTCAGAAAGATAAGTGAATACGCAGAACAGTTAAGACTTGAAAGAGGGGATTGACAACAAGCGTATAATAAAAATTAGGTAAGGTAAATTATTAGTTAAATGTATAGACAGAATGGAGGATAATATGACAAAAGTAGATATTATATCAGGATTTTTGGGAGCAGGTAAGACTACTCTTATTGCAAAGCTTTTAAAAGAAGGACTTGCTGGTGAGCAGGTTGTGCTTATAGAAAATGAATTTGGCGAGATAGGTATTGATGGCGGTTTCTTAAAGGAGTCAGGCGTTGAAATCAGAGAGATGAATTCTGGCTGTATATGCTGTTCTTTAGTTGGTGACTTTGGAACATCTTTAAAGGAAGTTGTTGAGAAGTACCACCCAGACAGAATTATTATCGAACCATCAGGTGTTGGCAAGCTTTCAGATGTTATTAAGGCTGTAAAAGATCTTCATATTGAGAATGAAATCCGTTTAAACAGTGCTTCAACAGTAGCCGATGCTTCTAAGGTAAAGGTATATATGAAGAACTTTGGTGAGTTCTTTAACAACCAGATTGAGCACGCTGGAACTATTATTCTCAGTAGAACACAGAATGTGTCAGAAGCCAAGTTAAAGACAGATATTGAACTTATCAGATCACTTAATAAGGATGCTCATATTATAACAACTCCTTGGGATGATATTGATGGCAAGCAGATACTTGATGCTATGGAAAATGTTACTAATCTTGAACTTGAAATGCTTGCAGAGGCAGCAGCAAAGGTGGCAGAGGAACACGAACATCACCATCATCACGATGGCGAGTGTGGCTGCGGACACGACCACCACGATGAAGAGCATGAACATCACCATCACGATGGCGAGTGTGGCTGCGGACACGACCACCACGATGAAGAACACGAACATCACCATCATCACGATGATGAATGTGGCTGCGGACATGACCACCACGATGAAGAGCATGAACATCATCATCACGATGGCGAGTGTGGCTGTGGACATCATCACGAGCATGGTCATCACCACGCCGATGAAGTATTTACAAGCTGGGGCGTAGAAACTCCTAACAAGTATGACAAGGAAGAACTTTCAGAGATATTAAGAAAGCTTTCTGAGACAGATGATTATGGTAACATCTTAAGAGCTAAGGGTATGCTTCCTTGCACAGATGGTAAGTGGATGTTCTTTGACCTTGTACCAGAAGAATATGAAATCAGGGAAGGTAAGCCTGATTTTACAGGAAGAATATGTGTAATAGGAGCAGAATTAAAAGAAGCTGCTCTTAAAGAATTATTTAATGTATAATTGCGGAAGTTAAAGTACTGGACAATCCGCAGACATCACAGACTGGGGGCATAAGCCCCCAGTGTTATATATAGTTAGAATAGATGGAGGACATATAATGGCACAGGAAGAGTATCAGATTCCTATATTTTTAATAAATGGCCAGTTAGATAGTGGCAAGACCAGATTTATCTCAGATACTATAGCAATGGGACAGTTCGCAGAGGCAAAGAATAAGCTCCTTATCGTATGTGAGGAAGGCGAAGAAGAATACAGTGAGAAGCTTTTAAAAGATAATGGCGTGGATATGGTGGTTCTTGAAAAAGAAGAATTAACAGAAGCTAAGCTTAATGAACTTGATAAAGAGTATGACCCTTGGATAGTAATTGTTGAGTATAATGGTATGTGGGATCCAGCCCTTCTTATGGGAACAGCTAAGCCAAGAGGCTGGGAGATATACCAGTCAATAACACTTATAGATGCTACGGCATTCAATCTTCAGTGGAACAATATGAGATCAATAATTGCAGAGACTGTTAAGTATACAGATATGGTTATATTTAACAGATGTAAGTCAGGTATGGATCTTGGAAGCTACAGAAGAAGTATGAGAGCACTTAATAACACACTTCAGATTGTATTTGAGGACGATAAGGGAGAGATGATGTCAATTGCAGAGCAGCTTCCTTATGATGTTAATGCGGATATTATCGAGGTTGATGATGCTGATTACGGAATATGGTATATGGATGTATCAGAAAGACCAGATGTATATGTTGGCAAGAAAGTAAGATTTAAGGGTCAGGTATTAAAGAATAAATATTTCAAAGATAAGAACTTTGTACCAGGACGAAAGGTTATGACCTGCTGTGCTGAGGATACACAGTTTATTGGCTATATAAGCTTTTATAATAACATTGCTTCTTTAGAGAATAGACAGTGGATAATGGTTACAGCAACAATCAAGAATGAATTCCAGATGGCATACAAGAAGAAAGGACCTGTTCTTTATGTAGAAAAGGTTGAAAATGCAGAGCCACCAGTGGAAGAGATGGTTTATTTCTAAGCTTGTAAGCGTGGAGAAAATAGAATTTTATATTCTATATTTTTTGAATAAATCGGACATATATAACAATTAGTAATACGGCTGGAGAGAACAATGATACAGGATATATTTCCTAATAGACTTGATAACCAATATGTAGAATGTAGTCCGCAGGATAATGATGTAATTTTCTTCTTTGAGGGTTCATCACTTCTTGCGAAGTATATTAAAGAAGATACATTAACTTATCCACTGTACAAGCAGTTCATACAGGGGATAAAGACAGGCATATCAAAAGATTCTGTTGATAATTATTCATTTACATACCTTTTATCTGTGGATGATACGAAATATTTTCTTGCACAGAGAAAAGGCGAATTATTAAGAGGACAATATGCTGGTGAAATGGCAGATTCCAAAGTGCATAATGAGTATACATCAGTGGTGGAAGGATTTTCATTTGTCGGGGTAGACTCATTTAGAAAAGCCAAACCGAAAGCCACAGCATTTGCAGCAATAACGGCATATCATCTGTATGGCTGGTACAGGGACAATCATTATTGTGGACGATGTGGCAGACCTACAATACACGATAACAAAGAGCGTATGGTAAAGTGTCCGGTATGTGGCAATATGGTATTCCCAAAGATAAGTCCTGCGGTTATCGTGGCAGTTACAGATAACGACAGGGTTCTGCTTACAAAGTATGCAGGAAGAACATATAAGAATTATGCTTTAGTCGCTGGCTTTAATGAGGCTGGAGAGACAATAGAGCAGACAGTCAGGCGTGAGGTAATGGAAGAAGTAGGACTTAAGGTCAAGAACCTTAAATATTACAAGAGCCAGCCTTGGGGACTTAGCGGCTCACTGCTTTCAGGATTCTTCTGTGAGCTTGACGGTGATGATAAAATCACATTGCAGGAAGATGAATTATCACTTGGAACGTGGGTTAAGGCAGACGACCTTGACTTAGAAGACGATGGAATAAGTCTTACAAGAGAGATGATATTAAAATTCAAAAAAGAACATTCAATTGTTCCGTCTAATTAGAATAATACATTATTATTAAGCATAGAATTATCCCAAACATATGTGGGGTGGTTCTATGCTTAATTGGTTATGGGGCTTTATGATTATCATAGGAATTGTATACGCCCTTATCACAGGCAATATAGAAAGTGTCACACAGGGGGCATTTGACTCCGCCAAGGAAGCGGTCACATTATGTATAACTATGTTCGGTATTATGTCATTCTGGTGCGGTCTTATGGAAATAGCAGAAAAATCAGGACTTATAGACAAGTGCAGATACATGATAGAGCCTCTTATAAAATGGCTGTTTCCGGGGGTTCCAGGCAGCTCCAAAGCATTTGGCTATATAGTTACCAATATGATATCTAATTTTCTTGGACTTGGCTGGGCGGCTACACCGGCAGGAATAAAGGCTATGAAAGAGATGGCAGTGCTTAATCAGAATAAGAATATAGCAAGCTGTGATATGTGTACATTTCTTGTGATTAACATTTCTTCAATTCAGTTAATTCCAGTAAATATAATAGCATACAGAAGCCAGTACAAAAGTCCTGACCCGACTGCAATACTATTTCCCTCAATAATAGCAACAACTATAAGCACGCTTGCGGCTGTTATATTTTGCAGGGTTATGACAAGGAGGGAGCGATGATGACTAAGATTTCAGCGTATATAATGCCGCTTGTCATATTGATTATTGTTGGATATGGAATGTACAAAAAGAGTGATAATTACGATAACTTTGTAAATGGTGCAGAGGATGGAATGAGGACAGTGGTTTCAATAGCACCTACACTGATTGGGCTTATGGTTGCGGTTGGAGTATTAAGAGCTTCTGGATTTCTTGAATTTATAGCTGAACTTTTAAGCGGTGTGTGTGGAAAGCTTGGAATACCGGCAAGCATAGTGCCGCTTATTATAGTAAGGCTGTTCAGTTCGTCAGCTGCAACCGGACTTAGCCTTGATATATTCAAGCAGTTCGGAACAGACTCATATACAGGACTTATAACATCTATACTTATGGGGTGTACAGAAACAGTATTTTACACAATGTCAGTATATTATATGGCGGCTCGCATTAAAAAAACGCGCTGGACACTTGCTGGTGCATTAATTGCAACAGCGGCAGGCATAGCTGCGAGTGTCATTCTTGCGCGTTATTGTTAATTATTATTTTTTCAGATTTTTCATAGCAATATTGATGTCTACATTGCCTGATACTCCATTTATTGAACCTGTGCTTGTATACTGCCACATAGCGTATCTGTAAGGATAATATGGAGAGGCAGTCTGATAACCGGCGAACCATTTATCATAACCTTCAAGTCTTTCAAGTTCAACATTATCCATAAAATACAAAAGATTACTGTAGATTAATGGAGTATATCCAGCAGCTTTAATTGTGTCGCAAAATGCGATTATTACGTCAGTTAATTCACTAGCCGAAAGATTTTCCTGACGGAAGCTGTCATTTTCTATAGCTTCTACGTCAATAGCGATTGGGTATGTAATGTTATAAGGCTTTACAAGAGTAAGTACATAGTTGGCTTCTTCGATAGCTTCCTCTTTGTTAAGAGCCTGTGAATAGAAGTATACACCGACATCTATATTATTCTTGATAGCATTAGTTGTGTAAGTATTAAATGAAGTATCTTCAACAAGAAGTCCTGAGCCATAAGCCCTGTAGCCACATCTAATCATAGCAAAATCCACACCGGCGGCTTTAACCTTGGCAAAATCCACATCAGAATTGTGCTTTGATAAATCAATTCCTGTATATGTCTTGGCATTAGTTCCTGAATAAGTCATCAATCCCTTATCATTGCGGGCAAAGGCTGATTTATCATATTCGCTTGCGGCAAGCTTAGGGTTAATATCGGCAAATACATAATTACCACTTCTATTGACATATACTATGTTGTCAGGATAAAGTTCTTTTAATAATGAGAGTGTAGATGAACCGCTCTCAAATCTGCTTCGGATAAGGTTAAGCATATCGTCTTTCTCAGTATTGCGTGCAGTTTCAATGTCCTTGTCCTCAATTCTTGCTACAGTATCAGCAGTTCTCTTGGAGTCGGTAACAAGCAGGACAATATTGGCTATTATTGAAGCGATGGCAGTAACAAGTAGAACAATTGTCAATACAGATAATTTGCTTTTGCTGCCAGTCCTGCTTTTATTCTTCTGTCTGGAATTAGCTTTCCAATCTGAACTGTTATCAGATTGGCTGTTGAAATTATTATCCATAGGTATCCCTCTTTTTTTTATAGTACATTAATGTGTAACCGCATATAAATAAATGATAACTACAGTGTAAACGAGCTGTATTTAAAAGTCAAATAGTAAAATGTAGTAATTGTATTAGAAAAATATAAAAAATATAAGAAAACATATTGACAATATACTAAATAAATAGTATATATAATGTACACCATATTTTTAATATACATCACATATTTAGAATATATCAGATGTCTGCATAAGATATATGTTGGGTGCATATATTTCTGATTCTTTAGCCTTTTGAAGAAGGTATTTATAGCGTTTCTGCTCAGAATTCAATTGATATATATAACAATCTATAAGGTCTGGGTCAGTTGCGTTATCAAAGTTGGCATATGCGGCACTAAGCGCAGCCTTTGTCATATTAATTTCCTCAACAAGATATTTTTCATCATATGTAGCAGGATTTTTTTTCTTGCTGAACATTTTCAATAGAATTACCTCGTTTCCTCTTTTTTTATAAGTATAGTCAGTAATTGGTAATTCTATACATTAAACAGAATAATAGAATTAAGACAACTGTATTGTGGTGGCAATTTATATATAAAGTTGTCTGATAAGATATGGGAGAATTAAAGAGAATATGACAGAGCAGTACATAAGATACGCCGCTATGTTTATTATCATAATGATGGCGGTGATTGATGATTACAGACGTTTTAAGGTGTCGAATAGAATTATAATTGCAGGAATGGTTATTGGTGTTGTTATTAATATGGGAAGCCTTATGTATGGAGGTGATGTGAGAGGGTATATATATGGTGGTATGGCAGGTTTTGCAATTATGTATATGGTGTATATATTTGGCGGCGTAGGTGCAGGAGATGTTAAGCTTCTTGCTGTGTGCGGACTGCTGATTGGTGTTACATATATTGTGAGGTTAATATGTGCGGCTATGGTATGCGGTGTATTAACAGGTGTATTAGAGAATGTTGGCGTAATTAAAGGCAGACAGGGTGTATGTATAAGAGATAATGTTTTAATAAAGCAAGGAAGACATACAATACATAGATTTCATTATACATATGCCTTGTGTCTTGGAGCGTCAATTATGGTGGTATTAAATATTAAAGCATAAAGCTGTAGATACTGTAATTAAGATTATATAGTGTATGGAGGAAAGTGTATTTGGCAAAAGATAATATATGCGTGATATATGACGATGATGAGAGTTATGCCAAAAGGCTTATGGGAATAATTAACGACAGTAAGGATATTCCCTACAGGGCTAAAGTGTTTACCAAAGAGGAGGAGTTTAACAGATACATTTTAGCTAATAAGACAGATGTGTTAATGGTTAATGAAGAACAATACACATATGGCATTAATCATGAGGATATTAAGACAGATGATAACAGCGTTATAGTTCTGTGTGAAGATGAGAAAGAAGCAGAAATTATTAATGATAAGAAAGAGAAAGGGCTTATCGGTGTGTGCAAATACCAGCCAGCTTACCAGCTTTTAGGGTCAATTACAAGACAAAGATCAGATAGAACGCAGAGGGTTGAGGATATTACCAGATATATCGGAGTGTATGGCTTTAATTCGACTTTAAGAGTGACTTTGGCAATGGTTATTGCGGCGGCATATTCTAAAAAGGGACGGACACTTTTTATCAATCTTGATGAATTCTCAGGCATTGAGCATATTATGATGTCTGACGGGTGTAGTAATCTGTCAGATGTATTCTATATGTTTAAGCAGGCAGGAGAGCATTTTACACAGCAGATTAGAGAATGTATAAAGGCGAATGAGTTATTTGACTATATACCGGCTGTGGTATGTGCTGATGATATATCGTATGTTAATGACAGGCTTATAAGTGGTCTGCTGGATGAGCTGGCACATAATTTAAAATATGATTATATTGTTGTTAATATATCAGAGGGAATTAACAAGCCTTGGAGCATTATGGGAAGATGCAGTAATGTATATATATCTGACAGTGGAGATTATATAGAGAATTGCAGATTTAATAATCTGAAAAGATATTTTATTGAAAGCGGGAAGGAAGCTATTGTTGACAGAATGATGAGAATTAATCTTAAGATGAAGGATACAATGGATGAGGGTTTTCTTAAAAGAATTATGTATACAGATGCGTATGGTTATGTAAGTTCTTTATTAGATATGGTGTAGAAATGACATAGAAGAAGTTAAGCATAGCATAGGGAGTAAGTATGAATAGCAGGCATTATGGAAGAATTATTCTTTGAATTAAAACAAAAAGTCTATGAAAAGCTTGATATTAATCTGGACGTGTCCGATGAGGATTTGTATAAGGTAATAGATGTATGTATATATGAGATTTCACAGCATAGGGCTATATCTGTCCATAACAGGGAACTTTTAAGGCAGCAGCTTTATAATTCAATTAAACGTCTTGATATATTACAGGAGTTACTGGAAGATGATGATATAACAGAGATAATGATTAATGGGTATAAAGATATATTTATTGAGAAGAAAGGCAGGATAACTAAATGGAATAAACAATTTGAAAGCAGAGAGAAGCTTGAAGATATAGCACAGAGAATAGCGGCGATGTCGAATAAGACAATTAATGAAGCGATACCTATTGTAGATACAAGGCTGGCTGATGGTTCAAGAGTGAATATGGTATTATCGCCGATAGCCATAGATGGACCAGTCATAACGATAAGAAAATTCTATGATACGCCAATAGATATTGACAGATTAATTGAGTTAGGTTCTATAACTAAGGAAGCGGCAGATTTTCTTGAATTACTTGTAAAATGCCGTTACAACATATTTGTTTCTGGTGGCACAGGAAGTGGTAAAACAACATTTCTTAATGCACTGTCTAATTTTATTCCCAAAGATGAGCGAGTTATTACAATTGAAGATTCGGCTGAATTGCAGATCCAGGGGGTTGGCAATCTTGTAAGACTTGAAGTAAGAAAGTCCAATATGGAATGTGATAATGAAGTCTCAATAAGAGATCTTATAAGGTCAAGCCTAAGAATGAGACCTGACAGAATAATTGTAGGTGAAACAAGAGGTGAGGAGGCTCTTGATATGTTACAGGCAATGGGAACAGGACACGATGGCAGCCTGTCAACTGGACACAGTAATAGTTCTAAGGATATGCTTACAAGATTAAGGACAATGGTTCTTATGGGAATAGATATGCCAGCAGAAGCTATTGACAGGCAGATTGCTTCTGCAATAGACATAATTGTCCATTTAAAAAGAATGAGGGATAAGACAAGAAAGGTATGGGAGATTACAGAAGTATGTGGTTATAAGAATAATGAATTTGAACTTGTTCCATTATATAAGTACGTTGAGGAGGGCGAAGATAAAAATGGAAATATTATTGGCACACTTAAAAGACAGAATAACAGCCTTAAGAATACTGAAAAGCTTGAGTGGTCAAAAGACACAGGAACAATGCAATGTAAATCTTAATAAATTTATTAAACAGGCACATCTATCTGGTAGGAATGATTACATTTATCTTTTGCAGGCAGTATTGATAGTAACTGCTGTTTCTTATGTATTTTATGATAGTTTAATTCCAGTAATAATATTCAGCCCTTATGTTATTTATCATATTAAAAAGCAGAGGTTTAATGAAAGGTATCAGAATGATAATGAGCTTATAAGACAGTTCAGAGATGGAATGCAGGCAGTCTCATTTGCGTTGAATACGGGTTACTCAATTGAGAATTCATTTGCAGAGGCATTGCAGGAACTGGTTATGCTGTATGGACAAAATGCAGTAATTGTTGCAGATTTTAATATGATTGTGAACAGAATAAGAAGAAATGAAAATCTTGAAGATATATTAGACGATTATGCAGCAAGTACCAATCTGGATGACATAAAATATTTTGCTGAAATATTCAGATATGCGAAAAGGAGCGGAGGTGATGTAATAGGAATTATAAAGCAGACATCGCATATAATTCACGAAAAGGCAGAAGTCCAGCAGCAGATAGATACAATAATTACAGGAAAGAGGCTTGAGCAAAGAGTTATGGTATGTATGCCGCTGGTGATTACATTATATCTTAGATTAACATCTCCTGAATATATTGATGTTCTTTATGGCAATGTTATGGGAATTATAGTTATGACAATATGCCTTCTGATATATGCCACCGCAGTTATGTTGTCACAGAAAATAACAGACATAAATATATGATACATATGATACGGCAGGTGGATAATATGAGGAGTGATTTAATATATAAGATAAGTGGAGTGTACAAATGGAAATAAAAAGACCAGAGCCGGGTGAAGAACCTGAACAGATAACGCTTGACGTTAAAGATGAGAATAGTGGAACTACTATAAGCATAGATACAGTTATTAGTCCAAGAAAGATGACTTATGAGGAAACGATGTCCTGCTTTGACAGGGCATATGATGAATTGCTGGATATTTTGCAAAAAGATAATGATTCACTGGATAATATTGTTATGTCAATTCAGTTCCCTGACAGCCTATGTAATGGGATTGTCAATATACATATATATCCGGAAGATTACCGGATTATAGATTATGACGGAACGGTATATAACGAAAATATTGGTGCAGGTGAAAGTGTAGAAACAGCATTGAATTATGTAATGTCGTATGAAGATTATACAAGAAACGGAGTAATAGATATTAATGTTAAATCATTAGGGGAAAATCCGCATAGTATGCTAACGACAGATAAGCAGACACTTAAAAGAATTATAGACAACGCATTAAAGGAAAATGAGGATAAAGCTGTTATAGAACTGCCGGATACAATAAACAACACCAGTGTTACATATGCCTATGTGCAATCACAGACAGGAAGTAAGAATAATCTTTTATTTGCAGCTATGATTGTAATTGCTGTTATAGTGCTTATTTATTACAAGAGGAAAACCAAAGCTAAAGAGGAACAAAAGCTTAGGCAGAAGCAGTTACAGTATGACTATTCAGAGGTTATATCCAAGCTTACGCTTCTGCTTGGTGCAGGAATGACAGTACGCAGGGCGTGGGAGAAGATGATAGAAGATTATATGAGGAAAAAGAAAAGTGCTAAAGATGAGAGAATTGTGTATGAGCAGATGTATATAACAGATTGCCAGATAAAGTCAGGTATAAGTGAATATAAGGCTTATGAAGAATTCGGACATAGATGTCAGACAAGAGAATACCTGAAATTAGCATCACTATTACAGACTAATATAAAGAAAGGAACAAAAGAGTTAAAAGAATTATTATATCAGGAATCCTATGATGCATTTGAACAAAGAAAGAGCCTTGCAGTTAAGAAAGGAGAGGAGGCAGCAACAAGATTATTAATGCCTATGTTTATGCTGTTGATAGTGGTAATGATAATTGTTATGGTGCCAGCAGTCATAAGCTTTCAGGTGTAAAAATACAGGACAGGTCATAAAAATAAGTTACAAGAACAGGTAGAAGTTCTATTTATGTGAAGATTGGTATCGTTGCGTGCAGGATATTAATCTTTCAGGAAGCAATACATAACTTTCAGGAAAAATATATGCCTTTTAGAAAAATGTATAATTTTTGGGAGAAAATGTATGCCTTGTAGGAAAATGTATAATTTTTAGAAAGAAATGCACGCAGAAAAGAGGATAAATATGGGAAATAGAATAGCACAAAATGTAATAATAAAGTCAGTTAAGAAATTCTGGAATGAAGAAGATGGAATGGGTGTTGTGGAAATAGTTCTTATTACAGTTGTTCTGATTGGCCTTGTAATAATATTTAAAAGCCAGATAACATCATTAGTCAATAAGCTTTTATCAAAGATGACTTCCCAGGCTAACAAAATATGATAGCTGTCAGTAGGGGTAATAATGCTGTTAGTTATGGTGTCCATAATATACATAATGCTGTTAATTGCGATGTACATAATATATATAATGCTGGTTGCGGTATGAACAGTTATATGTGTAATAAGGATATTTTACATATATCATTGCCGGCACAATTGACAGTTATGGCGGCAATGGTATTAATGGTTGTGATTTCCCTGATTACAACGTGCATTAAGTCATCACTGCAATCAGGGTATTATACGGTTGTTAAACAGAGCTGCAGGTTGTCGGAGGAGTCAGTATTTGCAAGTTATAATAACCAGCTGCTTAAAGATTTTAATATATTTGCATTGAATAAATCGGACATACTCAATAATAAGCTGTGTAGTTATATTAACGAAAATATAAGCAGTTATTCACCAGATATAAGCTTATCAGATTGTGCTTTTAATACGTTTTCGTATATGACAGATAATGAGGGATATGGTGTCGAGGAGCAGATTGTTAAGGCTATGGAATATGGAATGTATAGCAATGTGCTTGATAAAGAACAACAGTCTATTCTAAGTGGCGAAGAACAGGAGAATGTCCAGAATGATAAAGAACAAGAGTCTGTTCAAGCTGATAATGAATGTAAGTATGTTAGATGTGGTGAAAATTTAAGTGAGGCACAGGCATATTCCGAGCAGTTTATGGAAGATAATGAAAACTTAAAAAAGGATCTGGCTGATATGTTAGAGCAGTCTGATGATGGTGATATGCAGTATGAAGATAGGCAGAAAGAACAGATTAATACTTCGTTAAATGCAGTATGGCAGTTGTATGAATACCTGAAGTCAGGAATTTGTGAGATTGTGACAGAAGGCAGGATTTCTGATAAATATATAGAAATACAGGAGCTTGCAGATGAATACATTAAGAACTGTAACATTTCTTTTATAAATAAAGATGTAATAAAAAGAAGTATCGAAGCAAGTGGGAATGAAGATACATTAAAGAAAAATGTATTAAGCACGGAATATGTTGCGAAGCATTTTATCTGTTATACGGACACATTACCGGGTGATAATGACAGAGCAGGAAGCAGTGCTTTATTAGATTATGAAATGGAATATATTATTGGAGGTGAACATAATGACAGAAAGAATGTATACAAGGTAATTAACCAGTTATCTGTTATAAGAGAGGGAGTTAATCTTTCTTATCTTATAAGTTCACAGGATAAGATGTCAGAGGCTTATATGCTGGCGGCGGCACTGGTGGGAGTTACGGGCTGTGATCTGGCAGTCAGGCTTGTGCAGTACATTATTGTTTCGATATGGGCATACGCTGAATCTATAGTTGAGTTAAGAAAATTGCTGGCAGGAGAAACAATAGCTCTTATTAAGAACAGGGATAACTGGATATTACAGCTAAGTTCATTAGTAGATGAAAAGCTGAATTTGCAATCCCTGATAAATAATATTACATCATATGAGGCTGTGAATAATAATAAAGTTGAGGAAAATGGCAGGGATAATAGTATTGGTTATAAAGAATATTTAAAGCTGTTAATTATGTTTATGAACAAATCGGACAGAAATTACCGCATTGCAGCATTAATGGAATTAAGAATGATTATGTATGGGCACAGCGGATTCAGAATGAAGAATTACATATATGCAGCTTTCGGAGCTGCACATTTTAAGATGAATGGAACAGGCAGTGTGTACAGGCAGAAGCTGTCATACAGTTATATTTAGCAAATGTGCCTTTCTACACAGAATAAGTTGGTTGATTATATTTAAGAAGGGAGGAAAGATAAGATTTACCCGCAGAAAAAAGAAAATGGAGTGCATAGTATTATGCGGACAATCCATAACTACAGGAATTTAATAACGCCAGTAATTAATAGAATATTATCAAGAACCATAAAGTGTAGCAAGGCACATAACTTAAATGCTTCGGCAAGTGTGGAGGGAGCAATTGTAATTCCTCTGTTTATATATGCTGTTATGTCAATTATGTTTATTATGCAGGTTATAGCAGTGCGAATCCACATCAACAATGCCTTTTATGTGACATTAAGAAAATGTGCAGGCTATGTATATGTTTATGAAAATAGTGGAAATGTCCCAAAGGGAATGGTGGCAGAGACAATAAGACGATTGCTTATAGACGAGATAGGAACAGATTATGCTGCTGACCATAACATAATGGGTGGTAATGCCGGAATTATGTTTATGAGTTCTAAGATATTAAATGACAATTCAGTTATAGATATAAAGCTTACATACAGTATCAAAAATCCTTTTGATATATTTGGTCTGTCTACAATAAGAGTTACCGACAGAAAGAGGGTAAATGCGTGGCTTGGGGAGGATAAAGATAATTTTGCAGGAAATGTGTCAGATAAAGAATATGTGTACATTACAGCCGGGGGCGAAGTATATCATACTAATAAGGAATGTACATATTTGTTAAGATACATATTGGAGGCTGACAGGTCATGTATGGATGTTTTAAGGAATGCTTCGGGTGCTAAATATTATTCGTGTGAACATTGCGGACAGACAAAAGATACAACATCAATTTATTATACATTATATGGGACAAGATACCACAGCTCGCGTAATTGTACAGAACTTAAAAGAAATATTCAGAAAGTCAGTAAAGACAGTGTCAGTGACCGCAGGTTGTGCGAAAAGTGTCAGGAATAAGACAGGGGGAGCAGATGTTAAAGACATTATATTTGATTATATGGCTTGCGGCGATGTCATACGCAGATATAAAAAGAAGAAAGATTAACATTATAAGTATTGTGGTTATGGGAGCTGGTATTATTATGCTGCATTTAGCAGACGTTATTGCTGGAAGTGAATTAGAACTACATTTATTGATTAGAGATTATTATATTCCGGCAGTTATTATAGGAGCAGGTATTTATATTATTGCACGGATCACACATATAACAGGTGAGGCTGATGCAATAGTAATAGCATATATAACTGTTCTTAAAGGAATGTATATAACGATACAGACAGTGTTGTTATCTATGTTTCTAATAATTATCGCCTGGGGAACGTTGATAGCAGGAGGAAGAATGAAGCTAAGGACGTCTATGCCATATATACCATTTTTATTGGTGTCATTAGTGTGTTGTGTTATTGGCGGTGGAACTATATTAAGAACTTTATTACAGTAACAGTTGTCAGTGTTTAAGAAATGGAGAGATGTATGAAAGTAGTAGAAAATGCAATTATTGTTCCGATATTTACAATGATAATTATTGCACTGATAAGTGTTGGGATTTATATGCACGATAGGATAATCATAAGGAATATGGTGAGTCAGATATCGATAGAGTATGAAAAGGAAAGTGATATTACTGCAAGGAAAGAGCTGATAAAAAGAGGAGAGAGGTATGCGGCAGACAGGACTATGTTCCTTCGGGATATAAATATATATGATGACAGGGTATATCAACAGGACGAAAGCATAGTGTGTAGTGCCAGTTTTCCGGTTATAGGAAGTTACGCAGGTATGTCAGATATATGTAATATTAGTGAAAATGTAAATAAAATAGATAATGCCCGGTTGATACGAAAGACAAATGCTCTTATGGAGGTGGTTGGATAATGAGCCAGTATTGTGGTGAGGATTTAAGCATTAAATATGAAAGAAATAATAATATAAGTTATGCGGTGGTTGATATAACTGATAGCAATGAGCTGGTTGAGTATGAGATGAAAATGCTTATGCGAAACAGGCCTGATTATTTTCTTCAATTTTCCATTAACGAGATTAATTCAAGAAAATGTATATATTATGATATAACTTCAAAACAGCAGTTAAGCACATTGCTTGAATATGGCAAGGTTAATATGTCTGATGTGCAGTCATTGCTTGGCAACATATCTAAGATGGCAAGAGTTGTAAATGAATATATGCTTAATCTTGATCGTGTAATATTAGACCCAGGATGTATATATATTTCTTTAGTAGATAAGAAAGTGTATTTTATGTATTCCCTGCTGGATAATAATACGGATTTTTATGGAAAAATGCGAAGCCTGTATGAATATATATTAGAAAGATTTGACCATTCAATTGAAAAAATAAGACTTGTAAAATTCTATGAAGCGTACCAGAGAATTCTCGTAAGAGATTACACACCATATAATCTTATGCAGTTATTTGAAGATAATGAAGATGAAAGTAATTCGGTGGATAAAAGTGGTTCTGATAATACGGCGGAGGGTGGTGAGTATTCTAATATTATCAATAATACAGAGGGAATGGCAGGCTCTAAGGTTCTCAATAATGCTGATAGTGTGGTAAATTGCAGGGGTGCAAATAATAATGAGAGCACCGTCAATTCTAAATTCCGAAGAAAATCGGATAGTGTACCGGATTTTAGTTCCCAAAGAAATATTAATAAGGGAAGCAGTGCTGATGAGCCGCATACAGATATTAAAGATAAAAGATCATATGCTAATGGGAAGATATTATCAGCGGTAAGACCGGAGCCAGTTGGTGTTGAAGAGCATAATAAATGCATTGACAAAAAGACACAGCTTATATTAAAGGCAGCGGCAGTTTTATTGTTATATAACTCAGCGGCAAGTCTTTTGTTTCGTAGTTATGCGGTTGTAAAGCTGGATACAGTTGTATCGGCAGCATTACTTATAGCTGGAATTGTGTTGTTCTATATTGCAGATAAGGCGGGTGTGCTTGTTGGAGATTTAAAGCAGGCGAAGTCAGAAAATGTCAACGAAATTCCGTATCGTTTTGACCTTAACGAGGAGATTGATAATAAGCTTGTGACGGCAGAGGTTATTAAAGATAATGAGGGAAATGTAGATAATAGGGCAGAAGAATGTGAGCATACAATTCTTTTAAGTGACTATCTTAAATCACTGGCAGAAGAAGATAATAAGAATAATAAGCTTTGCCTTCAAGGTCTGACAGATGATTTGTTTCCTGATGTAAGACCTGATAATGGAGAATATGATAATGTTAATAATACCATTGGTCTGTGTAAGTTTCCCTGCACAGTTGGAAGCATCAGGGAAGCTTCTGATGTATACATAGACAATCCGGTTATAAGTAAGCTTCACGCCTGTTTTTCGTATGGCGATAAAGGTTTCTTTGTAGAGGATATGAATTCGACTAATGGTACTTATATTAATGGTGAGAGACTGAAGGTGCATACAAGAGTTAATATTAATAATGGAGATATATTAAAGTTTGCGGCGTATGAGTTCAAAGTAAGTATAGTATAAAGTAAGTGTATAAAGTCGGTACAGTAAATGTCGCCAAAATCTAATACTTGTGTTACAATTATCGGAAAGCTTAATTGATAACAGGTATATTTGGGAGGATATTAATTATATGAATGTAAACATATATTATGGTGGGCGAGGTCTTGTAGATGACCCGACAATTGTCGTTATTAACAGAATCCAGGAAGTGTTAGAGGAACTTAATGTTCACGTTACAAGGTATAATCTTTATGAGATAAAGAATACAATTACAACTCTTTCGCAGTCAGTAGTTGAGGCAGACGGAGTTGTGTTTGCTACTACAGTTGAGTGGGTTGGTATGGGAGGCTATATGCAGACACTTCTTGACTCCTGCTGGCTATATGCAGACAAGAGCAGAACATCATCTACGTATATGTTTCCGGTGGTTATGTCAAGAGCATATGGAGAACGTGAAGTTGTTACAGCACTCAGCAATTCGTGGGAGATAATAGGTGGAGTTGTAGGCGAGTCATTAAGTGCTTATGTAGACGATACAACAGATTTTGAATTTAATAACGAATATAAAGAGATAATCGAAAAATATGCTGAAAATATATACAGAACCATATCAAAGGGCTTAAGAAATCTTCCTTCAAGCAGTCAGACTATAAGAAAGAATGTTATTAAAGAGGTTGTTAATTTCACACCTCAGGAGAGTGAACAGCTATCTAAGTATGCATCTGATGATGAATTTGTTAAGACACAGAAAGAGGATATAGAGTCACTTGCGAGCATATATAAAGAACTTCTTAGTGATGAACAGAATGGTGGAGATGATTATTATCTTAGCGTATTCAGAAATCATTTTAAGCCACAGCTTAATTATAATGGCAGGTATATGTTTATGATAAGCGATAAGGATAAGAATATTATAGTTAATGTTCAGGGAAGCAATCTTACAGTAGAGTTTGGTCAGGATATGGAAGCTGATGTTATTGGTAAAATGTCTAAAGAAACCTTTGACCGCATAGTTCAGGGGAGAATTACATTCCACAGGGCATTTATGACTGGAGATATGACAGCCAAAGGTAATTTCAGAACATTAAGAATGTTAGACGAAGTATTTAACTTTGAAGATTAAAAGCGAAAACTGTAGTTACTACATCATTATCGGATATGATATTCCAGTCAATGCCGCTTAAAAGGCATATCTGGTTCACAATTGAAAGACCAAGACCAGTGTGCCCCTTGTGTGTTGTGTAGAAAGGCTTGCAGAGCTTACTTTTAAGTCCAGGTCTGTTACAGTTATTATCATTAATGTCATTGTTAATGCAGGAGCTGATATTGTCAGGCTGGTAAATAGAGCTGCCGTTATTGGTTTTATTACTTCCTATTGAAAGAATCAGCTTATCTTTAATGTCAGGTGACATTATAGCGGACAATATAAGTATACAATTGTTACAGTTACGCTCACTGGCGGCTTCGTAAGCATTATCAATGATTTCTTTTAAGGCAATATTAAGATAATGAGAGCTGGCATATATTGAAGCTGAACTACATTCCAGGCTGATATTAGAAGTATCAAGGGCTATAAGACCATTGTATCTTGATTTGATATATTCGTTAATGTTGTTAATGATATCAGATAGAGTACAGCTTACCGTTTCGCTTTGCTTGAAGCTGTATCTGTAGATAGATGTTCTTTCAAGATAATTAACAAGTTCATCTATTGTTGAACCCATATTATTCCAGAATTTGTTACTGCGAAGTTCATCATTGCGGCTTGAAAGAAGCTGGTAGCAGGTTTTTAAATAGGCTGCCTGGTTCTTGATTTCGTGAGAGATTACAGAGCTTTCTTCAAGGGCGGCACTGCATACGCTGTTAATTGCATCAGATAACTGTTTATTATCACTACAGTTATTGGATATAGTTGTATATTCGTTAAAAGTTAGCATTACAATCCCCATTCTGCCATTTGGCTGTACTTTTTTGTCTTTTAAAGCAAATAATATTGTAATCCACCTTGCTTTAAGTTATTATACGAGTATATACTGAAACATAAAATAAGTAAATAATAAATGGGAGGAGATATGCTCTATGAAAAAAGATGATTGCATATTCTGCAAGCTGGCTAATGGAGACATACCAACTAATTCATTATATGAGGATGATATTGTAAAAGTTATATTTGATGCAGGTCCTGCATCAGATGGACACGTTTTAATTCTTCCAAAGAACCATTATGATGATATATATTCTATGGATGAAGATACAGCAGCTCATGTATTTAAGGTTGCTACAAGGATTGCCAAAGCATATAAACAGTCATTGGATTATGAAGGACTTAATATAGTACAGAATAATGGCGAGGCAGCAGGCCAGACAGTATTCCATTTTCATATGCACATCATTCCTAGATATAAGAATGATACAGTTAATGTAGGCTGGAAGCCGGGAGAAGCTAAAGAAGATGTTATTAATGCTATAAAGAATAAGGTTACACCTTATTTATAAAATATAAGCATATAATTAATAGCTAGATGTTTAATAACATATATAATATTCAGGAGGAACAATAATCAATGGTTAAGTTAAGCAAAGGTGGGGCATATCTCATTAATGGAACAGAAATTATTGAAGATAGCCAGACAGCATTAGCACAGGTAGCTGCTAAGACAGGCAGTAATATCACAAGTGAAGAGGCGGCAAAGAATACAATTGCCTATGGAATTCTTAAATCACATAATACCTCAGATAATATGGACAAGCTTAAGATAAAGTTTGATAAGATGACTTCACACGATATTACATTCGTAGGAATTATACAGACAGCAAGAGCATCAGGACTTGAGAAGTTCCCAATACCTTATGTACTTACTAACTGTCACAACAGTTTATGTGCAGTAGGTGGAACAATTAACGAAGATGATCATATGTTTGGACTTACTTGTGCTAAGAAATACGGCGGAATATATGTACCTCCACATCAGGCCGTTATTCACCAGTTTGCAAGAGAAATGCTTGCAGAAGGCGGCAAGATGATACTTGGTTCAGACAGCCATACACGTTATGGTGCACTTGGTACTATGGCAATGGGTGAAGGTGGACCAGAGCTTGTTAAACAGCTTCTTAATAAGACATACGATATTAATATGCCGGGTGTTGTAGCTATCTATATGACAGGTGAGCCAATGAAGGGCGTAGGTCCTCAGGACGTTGCACTTGCAATTATAGGTGAGGTATTCGCTAACGGATATGTTAAGAATAAGGTTATGGAATTCGTTGGACCAGGTGTGTCTAACTTAAGTGCTGATTTCAGAATTGGCGTTGATGTTATGACAACAGAGACAACTTGTCTTTCATCAATATGGAGAACTGATGAAAAGATTAAGGAATTCTATGATATACACGGAAGAAGCGAGAGCTACAAGGAACTTAATCCTGGCAGTGTCGCATATTATGACGGAGTTGTATATGTTGACCTTAGTAAGATTAAGCCAATGATAGCAATGCCATTCCATCCAAGTAATACATATACTATTGATGAACTTAATGCTAACCTTGAGGATATTTTAAGAGATGTAGAGAAGAAGGCACTTGTAAGTCTTGACGGACAGGTAGACTTCAAGCTTACTAATAAGATTAAAGATGGCAGGCTTTATGTAGATCAGGGAATTATCGCTGGTTGTGCAGGTGGTGGATTTGAGAATATCTGTGCGGCAGCAGACATATTAAGAGGCCATTCAATAGGTGCAGACGAGTTCACATTAAGCGTATATCCAGCAAGTACACCTATATATATGGAGCTTGCAAGAAATGGACGTCTTGCTGACCTTATGGAGACAGGTGCAATTGTTAAGACTGCATTCTGTGGACCTTGCTTTGGTGCTGGTGATACTCCTGCAAACAACGCATTTTCTATCAGACATTCTACAAGAAACTTCCCTAACAGAGAAGGTTCTAAGTTACAGAATGGACAGATATCATCAGTTGCACTTATGGATGCAAGATCTATTGCAGCTACAGCAGCTAATAAGGGCTTCCTTACAGCAGCTACAGATTGTGATGTAGAATTCACAGGACCAACATATCATTTTGATAGTGCTATATATGCTAACAGAGTATTTGACAGCAAGGGTGTAGCAGACCCAGAACAGGAAATACAGTTTGGACCTAATATTAAGGACTGGCCAGAGATGGTAGCACTCCCAGAGAACTTAATCATTAAGGTTGTATCAGAAATTCACGACCCAGTTACAACAACAGATGAACTTATCCCATCAGGAGAGACATCATCATACCGTTCTAATCCTTTAGGACTTGCAGAATTTGCTCTTTCAAGAAAAGACCCAGCATATGTTGGACGTGCTAAAGAAGTACAGAAGGCAGAGAAAGCAAGAGAAGCTGGCGAATGTATGGGAGAAGCACTTCCAGAGTTAAGAGATATTATGCATAAGATTAAAGAAACTTATGATGTAAGCAAAGAAAATGTTGGTGTTGGAAGCACAATATTTGCAGTTAAGCCAGGTGATGGTTCGGCAAGAGAGCAGGCAGCATCATGTCAGAAGGTTCTTGGCGGATGGGCTAATATAGCTAATGAGTACGCTACTAAGAGATACCGTTCTAACCTTATTAACTGGGGTATGCTTCCATTTATAATAGATAAGGGAGAACTTCCATTTACTAATGGAGATTATATCTTTATACCTAAGATAGCTGATGCGGTTAAGAATAAGGCTACATCAATGAATGCATATGTAGTTAACAAAGATATGAAAGAATTTGAACTTAAAATGGATGAGCTTACAGATGATGAGCGTGAGATAATTCTTGACGGATGTCTTATTAACTACTACAGAAACCATTAATATAAAATAGAGGCAGATAATGGCAGAACAGAATATACTCAATGGTGACCAGCAGGTTTTAGAGCAGATTCTTGGCGATATTAATGAACACGCTGAAAAGAAAGAGCGTCTTGAGCGTATGTCAGTAAGTATCAGGGATATAACCAAGGAGATAGATAGCACCACTAAAGCTATGGAAGATGAGATTTCGTCAAGAATAAGTGAAAGTACGGACTCTATATGTGCGGGTTATGATAAAGCGGTTTCACAGGATAAAGACACAATTAAGCAGGTTCAGGCAGACAGAGATAAAGCTAAGATGCAGGGGATTAAAGAGCGAATAGCTTCTGAGACTGCATCTTTAAGAGCTGAGAATAAGAGTCTTCAGAATGAGATTAATGAAGCATTTATTCAGGAAAATATACCTCATATTGCTAATAATTCATTTTTTATGGCATTGTATATTTCAAGAAAAGTCAGAGATGTATTAGTGTATACTTTATTTCTGCTCATAGTATTTGCATTAATACCTGCGGCATTATATTTATTACCAGTTATACCAGCATATGTACCAGTTATATATGCTGGCGTGATGGGAATATTACTTCTTATAGTTGGAAGAAGCGTATATATCAACCTTATACTTGCACATAAGGATACTATTATGGCGGCAAGGGATACAAGGTATAAGATAAGGGATAATAAAAGAATAATCAAAAAGACACAACATTCAATCAAGAAAGATAAAGACGAAGCTATGTATGGGCTTGAAAGCTTTGACAACAGGATTAATTCTATTGGTGATAGTATTAAAAAGACCGAGGAAGAGAAGCAAAATGCTTTAAGGGAATTTGAAGAAACTGTAAAGCCGGACCTTATTAAAGAAGTAGAGGGCAGATACTTAGATAAGCTTAATCTTATGAGAGAAGAACTTGCCAAGAAGAAAGATGAATATATGAAGTTAGATGACCTCATCAAACAGCAGAGAATATATATATCATCTAATTATGAAGCTTATCTTGGTAAAGAATTTGTTAATGTCCAGCGCTTAACAGAACTTGATAATATTATCAGTTCAGGAGAAGCACAGACTATTTCGCAGGCAATGGCTGTATACAAGAATAGGAAATAACCATCAGGCTATAGTTTTTGGGGTAATAATTAATATATTGCCCGATATAAGCAGTGCATTGAGTGCGTTAAATATTACATCAGCAAGCTGGATTATAAGGTAAAGACGGGTTGTCTGAAGTATGGAGTGATTAGAATTACTGGAAGAATTAACGATTCCGGTAATGTGAACAGCTCCGACTTCAGGCAGCTTTTTTTTGACCCCGAGTCCAGGTTTTAAAGGACCTTCTCCTAAAGTGATAAGTCCGATATGTTCTTCACGTCCAAGAGAAGCATCAATCGCAATAATAAAAGGATCAACAAAGGTTTCATTGATTTTGTCTATATATAGTTGAAGATTGCCTGCGTGTACAGGATGCATTAGATCTCCATATATGTAGAATCCACATTGAGGTGCTTTCTTTAGCTTGTACCCAATAAGAGGTCCAAGACTGTCGCCGGTTGAGCGGTCACTGCCAATACATAGAATTATGATTTCCTGATTAGGCTTCTTCTTAGTGTTTATTATTGACTTAAGTCGTATGCTTAATAATAAAGCAGCTTTTTCGCTGGAAGAATCAAAATAATAATTCATAAGACCTCACTTCTTCGCACAATTTGCAATATATTTTTAAGATAATATATTTAGTGGCATCAAAAAATATTACAAAAAATAAAATTAAATTATCCAGCCGACATATTATGATAAAATTCTTAAGTTTATGGTGCTATTATGCAAATATCAAAAGTGGACATACCTAATGCGGCAATACATATGTGCGCTGTCAGAATGTATTGTTGTGTGTCTATTGCTTAATATCAGCGCAGGAATGAGGAGGGTATGATTGAGATTATATGTAATAAAGATGAGTCGGATAAGAATTCGCACCATGTAAAAGAAGGTGTGACAGGCATAAGAAGACCAAAGAATATAAAGCAGATAGGTGATGTAAGCTCTGATAAGAAAATATACATAGAAGATTATGCGTTTACATACATCAATTCTATTGCATATAATAATCCAATGATAGAGCAGGCTGGCGTGTTGTTAGGCGAGCTGCAGAAGGACAGTGAGGAAAAATGCGTATTTGTAAAAGGGGTAATTAAATCTGTTGTAGAGGATAAGGGGGAGAGAATACATTTTGATGAAAATGTATGGAACAGAATATATTCAGATACAGAGAAATATTTTCCAAATCTGTCGGTTGTGGGCTGGTTTGCAGTTGTGCCAGATTTAACAAGTGAGAGAATGGCAAGGCTTAAGAAAATTCATCTTGATAATTTTGCGGGTATGATGAAGACATTATATCTTGTGGATACAGCCTGTAAAGAGGAGCATTTTTACCTGTATGAAAATGGAAGCCTTAGAAAACAGAAAGGGTATGTGTGTTTCTATGAGCGGAATTATGAAATGCAGGAATATATGCTTGAACGCAATGGAAAGAAATCCTGTGAGGATTCCAGGACTGATAAGGTTATGCAGACAATAAGAAATGTAATCAAAGAAAAAGATGAGCTGCACGAACAGAAGAAAAGCAATTCATTTATGTATGTTATGAGTACATTTCTTGTTGTGGTTATAATTGTTATTGGAATTAATCTTATGAACAGCTATGAGAAGATGAAGCAGTTCGACAAGTCGATTAATACTCTTATGAATCAGATGTCGGGAAATGATACAGACCAGTCAGACAATCAGGATGACACGGTTACAGTGAACAAGTTGTCAGGAGATGTGTATCCAACTAAAGGTGATACAGACACATCACAGAACGAAGATAATATGAAAAATGTGGATAACTACAGTAATGCAGGCAGTAATTCCAGCGGCACAGAAAGAAACTCCGGCAGTGCGAATAGTTCGGAAAGTTTGAATAACTCAGACGATGCGAATGGCGTGGGTGATGAGAACAGCTCTGACAGCAGCACGGCCCCTAAGACAGCACAGGGTGTTTCGTCTGGTGATGATACGGCGGCTTATACAGCTTATGTATATACGGTAAAGGCAGGGGATACGCTTATGAGCATATGCAAGAAGCATTATGGAACTACAACTAAATATACAGAGGTTCTTAAGTATAATGAATTAGATGATGCCAATGTTCTATATGTCGGACAAGAAATAAAACTTCCTTGAATATTTATGGGGATAATGTATAATAAAATCAGCTTTTAAGCCTTGATTATAATAAAGGGGACAACAGATGGCTGATATAATTTCAGGAAGTTCAAGATTTAATGGAGATAAGAACGCTCCGGCAAGAAAAGTAATACAGATGAATAATGTTTCGGAGGCGGCGACGCACGAAACGGAAGATGATGAGATTGTCAAACACAGAATAAAGAAGCATAGAAGACATATGGTAATAATAGCTGCTATTGGCGTGATTGTAATCGCAATTGCGGTAGTGCTTGTTATGAGGCTTATTGATGGATATGTATTTACCTCGTATTCAGTTACAGGTTCTCTTAACAGGGAAGATATTGAGTCTTCTGGCTATATAGCATATGGTGATGGTTATATAAGATACAGTAATGATGGTGCAGCATATTATACGGCCAAGGGCAAGGCACTGTGGAACCAGACATATTCTATGCAGAAGCCGCAGGTTAAGATATGTGAGGACTGTGTTGCAATAGGAGATATTAACGGCAATACGATATATATTTTTAATAAAAGTGGCAATATAGGAAAAGTAGATACTTCACTTGTCATATCGCAGATTGAGGTTGCAGCTAATGGAGCAGTTGCGGCAGTGCTTGAAGATAATGAAGCTAACTACATCAATATGTATGACAAGGAAGGCAATAAAATCTACAGTGTAAAGACAACACTTGCAGGAGATGGATATCCGCTTGATATAAGTATTTCCAACGACTCAGCCAAGCTTATCGCCTCATATGTATATGTAAGCGGTGAAGAGATTAAGACTAATGTGGTGTTCTACAACTTTTCGGAGGTGGGACAGAATGAAACTGAGCGAGTTGTTGGTGGTTTCAATCATTATAATGACGTGCTTGTTGGAGATGTCCAGTTCTTAAGCAATAATATAGCGGTAGCAGTTGGAGAAAATGTAATAAGCATATATAAGATAAAGGAATATCCAAGTCTTGAAAAGGAAATACAGATAGATAATACAATAGACAGGGTATTCTTTGGCACAGATTATATTGGCCTTGTGCTGGATAACTCAGACTCAGGAGAATTATACAAAATGGTTGTATACAATTTTTCTGGTTCAAAGGTGTGTGAAGCTGAATTCGGAACACAGGTTGATAATATACAGTTTGATGGTTCAAGTGTAGTTATGAATAATTCGACTTCATTTTCTGTATTCAATCTTAAAGGAAAGAATGTTGCTAATATGAGCTTTGATATGCCGGCTAGTAAGGTACTTCCAACAGGTACAAGAGGTGAATATATATTAATTAACACCAAGTATATCCAGAATATTAAACTCAAGTAACTACAATTTAGATAATAAATAATGTCTGGAATGACTCAATGACGGATAATGAATTATATGAAATATAATGGTAATTTTATAATATTTAACAGGAGATGATATGGTACTAATATGCGTTGCGGCTATTTTATGTATAGCGGCTTTTAATGGAATGAAAAAAGGTGCAATAAGAATGGCGGCATCACTCGTTGCTATGATTATAACAATAGCTGTCACAACATTTGCATCACCAATAGTAAGTGAAAAAGTAAAGAATGATACGGATATGGACGAGCGTATTACACAGAGTATATATGAAAATATCATAAAAGACGGCAGGAAATATGGAGAAGATGATTCACAGGTTATAGACAGCAGTACTGTTGTATACAAGGATGCGATACAGTCAAAGGTTGATGCCATAAGTGAATATATGAAGCTTCCACAGAGCCTTTCTGACAATATAACAGAGTCAGCAGCTATGAAAATACTAGACTCAGCTGGAACATCGGCTGAGGTTACAATAAAAGAGATGGCGGCACAGATATTTGCGGCACAGCTTAGTGCTATCATAATTAATGCAATATGCTACTGCATAGTATTTGTTATATTATACATAATTCTTAAGGTGTTTATGGGAGTGACAGGCGTAATAAGCAGGCTTCCGGTTATTCATCAGGCTGACAAATTGTGCGGAACAATAGCAGGTATAGTTGAAGGACTTATTATAGTGTGGGTAGTATTTGCAATAGTTACAGCATTTGGCAATAATGTATGGGCTTCGGATATACTTGCACAGATTCATAGCAGCAGCTTTTTGGAATTTATATACGATAATAATATTATAATGAAGATGATAATATCATAGACAGAGGAATAATATGCGTATAGCTATATGTGAAGATGATAAGATACAGGCGGGAACATTGGAACATCTTCTTGATGACAGATTGAGGGAAACAGAATGTGAAGCAGAAGTAGATGTATATTTTGGTGTAGATGACATAAAACGAGAACTTAACAATAAGCATTATGATGCTTATTTTCTTGATATTGAACTTGGGGCGGATAATGGTGTAGAGCTGGCAAAGAATATTAAACAGTCAGATATTAATTCAATAGTAGTGTTCACGACAAGCCATACAGATTATATGGCGGAAGCATTTGATGTACACGCTTTTAATTATATTGTGAAGCCTGTTACAATGCAGAAGGTGGACAAGATTGTAACACAGCTTGAAGAGGTTATTAATTCAAGAGATGACAAGCTTATATTCAGATGTAACAGAGAGTTAGTCAGCACATACTATGACGATATCGTGTATATGGAGTCGTCCAAAAGAATAATTAACCTTATAACCACTAATATGGAATATCAGTTCTATGGAAAGATTAATGATGTATATAATGAACTTCCAGAGCTGATATTTGGAAAGACAAGAAGTGGCTGTATTGTTAATTACAGATATGTAAGCAGGGTTGATAAATCCAATGTCTGGTGCAGGAGAGGCGTAGATGGCAAAGAGATAAGACTGGACTTGGGACGTGGAAGATATAACGATTTTATGACAGATTATACGAGCTATATAACATCAGAGAGAGGCAAAAGCAGAAGGCTCTGGTAGTTTAATATTAAGAGGTGCACTTAAGATATGTTAGATAATCATATGTTTTTATTGTGTATGCTGGCAGGTATAATAGACTATATTATATATATTGGGTATCAGAAGAATTATATATATGTGGAACATTTGAAACCAGCAGATAGTTCATATGGGCTTAATGTACGGCTGTTAAGTTATTTTAAAATAGCTGTTTATTATGTATATAATATTCTTCTGGCGGCAGTTGATATATTATGTATGTACAGTTTTCTGATTAACAACAGCTATACGATGTATATACTTCTTCTTGTTATTATGCTTGCAGGTTTTAAGTATAGTGCTTTTGATGTATACACGGTAACAGCCAGTACGGCATATCATATAAGTATGTCGGTTACTGTTAATATTCTGGTTCGTCTGATATTGGAGAACTGTTCTCTTACGAGAATTGAAAAGTACAGTTCAGACATTAGTAGAGAAATTAGCTGTATTATTATGGTAAGAATACTGATTGTAATACTTGTTGATGTATATGATAAATATATAGGCATAAAGCTTGGAAGGCTTGCAGGGACAGCTATAGCTGTGACATCACTTGGCATAACTGTGGCATGTATTATGGTAAGCAAAATGGCATATAAATATGTTGACACAAGACCAATTGTGCTGGCAGTTCTTATTATTCTATGGTGCATAACTAACATAATAGCGATGCTTATTAATATGATTGAACAGAACAGCCGTCATAGTTATGAGATTATTATGCTTGAACGTGAGCGGCAGACTAACAGGGAAATATACGATAATATCAAATCAGGACAGGAAGAATTAAGGGATATAAGGCACGATATCAAGAACAGGCTTAGTTCCTTAAGGAGTGTTATAGTACAGAATGACAGCAGTGCGGCACTTGATTATTTAGACGGAATGATAGGAAGTGTCGATATGGTTAAGGGGAAAATATACTGTAATAATCTTGTCATCAATAACATTCTGACATACAAGCTCAGTGGTGTTGCTGATAACATTTCGGTGGAATGTGAGGCGGAAGTTCCAGAGCAGATTAGTGTGGATATGGGAGATTTAGGAGTTATAATAGGTAATCTGTTAGACAACAGCATTAAAGCTGTGAATAATATTAATACAGGTGGTTATATACATATAATTATAACAGAGAGCATAGGAAAGCTTATAATAATAATAGAGAATAATTACCTGAAAGATACAGAAAAGAAGCCAGCCATATATTACATAGATCACGGCAGGGGCATTAATAATGTGCGCCGTATTGTTAAGAAATATGGAGGAAGTTATAAGGAAAATGTGTCTGAAAATGTGTATCAGACCAAGATAAGCATTTGATGTGCAAAAAGTTACATTAATGAATACAACTTTTTACATTAACCGAATATCGCAAAATGCGTATGATATAATCCAGTGCATAGAGATTAGAATCTATGTGCTGGATTTTTTTATGCGGCTGGGCTTAACACAGGAATGGAGGATATTATGAAGCAGATGTTAAAAATAGAGCTGGAGAGGGCGTTTAAAAGTGCAGGTTTAAAAGTGTCGCTCCTGATAGGTATAGTTATAAGTACATTACATTTTTTTCAGAAGGTATTACCAACGGCACTCGATCCATTACATTTTTATAAAACAGGTAATCTTGAAACAGTAGCCAATGTTAATAATATGTGGATGGCAATGGGCGAAGGCTGGCATTACACATTGTATGTCAGGCTTATTCCGTTACTTGCTGTTGTGCCTTATGCCGTTACATATTATACAGATTATAAAAAGGGGATTGTAAAGAATTATTATACAAGAACCAAAAAGATTAATTACATATCAGCCAAATATATTGCAGTGTTTCTTACAGGTGGAACGGCGGCAGTTGCTCCGTTAGTACTGGATCTGATTGCTACATCAGCAGTGATGCCATCTTTTATAGCAATTAGTCATACTGTTCCCTGTAATGGCAATGGAATATGGTCATATATATTATTCTCACATCCGTATATATATTATTTGTTATACTTTATTCTCCAGTTTATATGTGCAGGACTGATGGCAACAATGTCTCTCGTTGTATCGCTGTATGTTAATAATGCATTTATTGTACTGTTGTTTCCAAGTGTATTATGTGAATTCATTAATGCAGTTTCAACATGGATTCCTGTTAAATATAGATATATAAAAGGGGCGGCTCCATGGAGATTGTTCAGGATTGATCAGGTGGCAATAAATTACTGGCAGAGTTATGTGATATTTATATGTGTGGTTTTGTTGTTTGATCTTGTTATATATGTGTGGAGAGGGGTGAAGAATGATGCACTCTAAAAAGAGAATTATAAAGCGTGTTGTTATAGCCTGCCTGATATTAGTAGTATCTGGTGTGTGGCTTGTAGGTTACATAGATGTCAATAAAAGATTTCCAAAGCCAGAGCAGCAGGTACATTCAATTGGAGAATGGGTAAGGACGGGCGATACGAGCATAAAAGTTAATTCTGTAGAATATATGCCGCAGGAAGAAGCGAACAGCCAATATGGATCAGAACTTCTCCCTGATAACGGGAATAATAGTAATACTTATTATTTTATAGCGAAGATTGATGTCAAGAATGAAACAGATAAGGAAATCAAATTATCAAAAACACTTTTAGAGCATCTTGGATTGGAGATATATCCTGTTGGCGTATTAATATATGGAGAAGTGATGGAAAATGGAGAATTGACAAGCATAAAGCTTAAAGCACAAGAACAAAGGGAAATTGTATTGCATTTTATAATGTCACAAGGAGTGTTGCGGGATGATAGAAGATGGATGTTGAAAAAGTCACAGATTCGTATTGTACTGTCTAATTATCCTGTACACGAAATTATAGTTCTTGATGATATTAAGGGATTGTAAAGAGGAGTTTATTTATGAAAAGAAAAAGTATAATATTTGCTATTTTATGTGTATTAATGCTGGTATCAGGCTGTAGCAGCCAAAGTACTGATGATATATATCAGATGATGGAAAATGCATCATCAAAATCAAATGGCAGTGAATCATCTGGACAATCAGATATGGTTTCTGACAATTCACCACGCGTATATACAGAAGATTATAAGGAGTGCAATAAAAATTATATGCCGGAACTGGTACAGACTGGGGAGACGGCTAAGGTTACAATTGGTAGTAGAAATGATACGTTATCATTTACAGTTACAGATGCCCTTATTACAGATGATTTTAGTGATTTAAGACAGCTTACATCACAGGCGGCATATGATAATATAAGAAATTTCCTGCTTTATGTAGAAACAGATGATTATATAGATGAACAGGGGAATATATTAGACAGTAAACGTGGGGTTGAGAGGAAAGCGCTTTTTGTAAAGCTTAGTATAAAAAATGAGAATAATAGTGAATACACATTGCCTATACACAGCCTGAGTCTGTATAGCATAAAAAAGGAGAATTCTGTGATGAAATACAGACGCTTGAAAGGGACAAATGATGGAGGACCTATTTGTGCAAATGCACCAGATGCGTTTGCTTTGAAATCGGCTTCTAAAATTACATTACAGCCGGGCGAGGAAAAAGAAGAAGTGTTAATATATTTTGAAGAAGATAAGTGGGTTCAACAGTATACATATCGTTATGATAAGGATATAGGAAAGGGTGTATATGGAGATCTGGTGTATGGAGATGATATTTCATATGACAATATATATTTTTCAACTTCATTTATGTACGAAAGTAATAATCAAAACAAGGACAGAGGCTACTTTGAGAAGATTAAGAGTCTTATTAAACTGGATATAAGACAGGAATAATGGAACGTGAAGAATTGCAATAACAGGTGGTATGATGAAAAGATTAGTTGATTTATTGCGGGTAAATGAGTCAAGGTTTACAGCTATTATATTAGGTGCAATGACAATTGCTGCTGTTATTAATTTTAATGGGCAGCTTGGGAGCGGCGGAGGAGTGCCGTGCTTATATGATGTCTATATAATAGGTATTTTGCATGTGGTGGATACATTTGGTGTTCCATTGCTGCTGTTTTATACATTATTTGTCGAAAGGCATAACCAGAGAATAATGCAGGTTGTCAGGGAACGCACAGTTAATGATGTATGGAAAAAATGCGTGATAGATTTACTCATTTTGTGTACGTTTTTTACGGTATATGTCTTTGCTTTAACCACGATTGTAGGTTTATTGCGGACAAATACATTTTATAATTGGGGAGAACAATATAGTCGCTGTGCGAAATGGCTTGGAAAAGTATGTGAAGAACAGCCATCATTTGTTATGCTGCTGGTGGCATATGTAATAGAGACATTTCAGTGCTTTTTAATAACGGGAATTGTAATGATCGGAGTATGGTGGTGCACCAATAAAGAATGGGCAGGATATATATCTGCAATAATATTAATTACTATAGACAGAAGCTTTGAAAGCCATGGCTTAATACTTGGCAGTTATCAGGTATCAAGCTATACATACAAGGTTGGCTTAAACTTAGGTGTAAATATAATATATCCGCTGATAGTTATGGTAATAATATTTGTCCTTGTGAACGTGGCAGTAAGATTTAAGAAAAAGGAATTCTTAGGGACATAGATTGTGCAGAAAACTTATAACTTTGTAGAAAAGATAAGGGAGATAGTGTGGATGTTGTGGTGGCAGATAAAAAGCGACATAAGAGAGGGCATTGTACAGCAATGGAAAAGATTTGCAATGCTTGGAATAATATATGCAGTATGCGTAATATATTTTATTATGATATGCAGCTTTAGCAGACATATTGACTCGTATACGTGTGGAGATATGATTTTATGGGTGTTAAGGGGTGTTAAGAAATATGATAGTGGTGTGATTAAAACCGTAGACATATCCTCTGTGTATATGCTTCCTAATATATTTGTAGCTTATATTGTCGGCAATTATGTCATCAAAGACCTGTATGGCTTTGGAAAGAATATTATCGTCAGAACAGGAAGTAGGTTTAACTGGTGGATAAGCAAATGTATATGGGGCATATTAACAGCAGTGCTAAGTTATGCAATATTGTATGCTGTAATAATAGTGGCTGGAATATGCACAGGAGGCGTTAAGCTTGCGCCGACACCAGAAGTATGCTATTCGGCTATTTCTATGGATAAACAGATTATTATACAGAACACTAATCTGACAGGTCTGGTGATAAGTCTTATGGCTATGAGCCTCCTTATGACAATAACCTTCTGCATTATCCAGATTACAGTCGGACTTATTATATCACCAGTCATTGGATATGTTATTGTGATGTCATATCTTATTATAGGTGCATTTTCAGATAATCCATTCATTATATCCATATATTGTATGGCTTTAAGAAATGGAATATACAGCCCAGAAGGATATAACATATTATTGGGAGTAATTATTATGGCGGCAATAACAATCTTCTGCATGGTAGCAGGCTCATTATATATAAGAAAAATGGATATAATTAATCAGAAACAGGAGTGGCAGGGACACGAATAATGCTTAAATGCATTATAAATTGGGAAAGATTTCAATTTATTGCAAAAAAGAAAAGGATATTTTAAGCCATAAATATAAGAAAAACAGATTAAATTGAGGTAAAAAATAAAAAAATCTCCAAAATCAAGGAAAATATTAAAATGCTGCAAAGCTAGTAAATACGCGGCTTTGCAAAGAATTAGCTTTGCTAAAT
>ERZ1035001.94-NODE-94-length-59794-cov-1271.755520_pt1 | contig 59794 bp, 49 predicted proteins | sample MGYA00520685_ERZ1035001 | MGnify/ENA primary metagenome ERZ1035001 (study PRJEB33766, sample SAMN09781749) | gut metagenome | biome: gut microbiome | host: Homo sapiens | place: Madagascar | study: EMG produced TPA metagenomics assembly of the PRJNA485056 data... | reverse complement strand
CTCATGGCACAGAACAAGGAAGAGAAGATGCCTGGACATATCACAAAAATACAGAAACTGGAGGATGTGAACGTAACAGGGAATCGTCCTCACTTCATCAGACTTAAGGGATATTATCGCAGTTACCAGACCAACGACTCTGTAATGAAATACTTCAACGACGGCATCGTGGAGTATTACATCAACCTGAAGAATGGAAAGACGGATCTCAATGCCTATTCCAAAAGAAATCTTCACAACAGCCGACTCGTTTCCGAAGACAAAAAGCGAGCATTCATGGTCAGCGACGAAGGAACCTTCCGACCTTGGCCGGAAGAGAAGACACTTATTGAGCAATATCGAAAGAAATATCAGCTGAAAGATTCACTGGGCTCTCAACTCGTCCTGCTCAATCAGCAGACAATAGGCAGTATTCTAACGGACAGCAGCCGGAATATCTGTCAGATAGAAATCAACCAGCTTCCTACCTACAAGAATCTGACGCACCAGCTTTTCGGATATACCCAGACAGATATCTACGACCATGTGGTGGAAGCCTATCAGATAAGTCCTGAAGATTACTATTCCTTCAAGAACCTGCTCTTCCAGAAATCTGACAACAGCTATCTTTTCTCTCATAAGAAAGACAAGCAGCAGCAACTCATCCATGTGATTACCGAGCTATATATCACGGAAAAGGAGTATGTAGAAAAGAAGCAATCCATCAAACCGGATTCTTCTACTCCCAAAGAATCAGCTGCCGCCATTACCGATTTCTGCATCAGAAACAAGATACCTTCCTTGCCTGAAGCAACAGAGCAGGAGATGCAGCAGTTGACTCCCTATAATCCTGCAAATATGAAAGAGATAAAGGAGTAAGGGGGCTAAAAATATTGCCTGATGAAATCGCTTAATTACGGATTTCTTCCAAAACCCGTTCTATTTTGCGTATCCAGTGCTCATCGATTTCCACTTTTTCGGCATAAGACTTGAAGTTCATCACCACGTCTTCCACTTCTTCTATGATACTAGAAGCATTTCTGATATCCTGTCTTTGTGCAAAAAGCATCAAATCCTGCTTCGTTATATTCTTTCGCTTGCCAAGAACCGTAAGTTCATGGTTACGATAGAAATGCGAATCAGGATCGGCGGAAAATACGATGTCGTAAGCTGGCGATATATGCCATTCTCCGTTGGGATACATCACAAATGAGAAGTTCTTGGTATGGTCATCTACATTTTCTGCAAGTACATTAAACACCATTCTCCTATATTGCTGATTCTGTTCTTCTGCCGACAAATTCAGTTTTCTGCCCACAACAAACAAATCTTCGTAAGTATCAGCCAAGGAACTCATGGCAGCCAAAGTCTGAGTATATATTTTTCTGCCCTCCACCCTATCAAAGCGCTGGGTAAGGAAATTCTGTGTTCCTTCAATCTCTACCAAACGAGAAGGCATCATGTTGATACCGGCATCCTTGGCCATCAGATAATAAGCCATTTCTACCCTGGTAAAAGGAAGTTCATTTTTCCTGCTTGTATCAAACTTCAATATATAGTGCTTAAAGTTGGCTGGCAAGTCGGCTTGGCCAGAACGAATAATACCTGTAGCCTCATCCATACCGATAATAGCTTTAGGGCGCTGACCGCCAGCGGAAGTTCCCACCTTGTACAAATCTTCCATAATAAGACTGTTGCTCATATCAATGTTCACATCCTGCCTGTCCAGAAATATCTTATTGGCAAGTTCATAAAGTGAAGCCAACTCGATATTTACAGATGCATCCTCCTGGATATGAGCAGGCTGAAATTCCAAGGCACCCATTGCTCTCTTACCGATAAAAGACAGTCTATCCACTGCATTTACCATTTTGGATTGCAGATGGTTGGCTTCCATCCATTTCTGGAAGACCACATTTCCCCAATGGTCAGGCAGAGAATCTGCTATGAACTCAGGCAAACCGGCATATAGTTTTTCTCTGTTTCCTGACATAGGGAAAGTTCTTTGTACATAAACAGAATCCAACGGCGCAACCAATGGTGCAATATTCCATCCATACTGCATAAAATCCTGGTCGAATTGAAAGACAGAGCAGCCCCGCTTGTCATCCCAAGACAACAAGCCCACATTCTTATCCCACAAATTCACCTGCACAACATTATCTTTCATGTCTTACCCTTTCCTTCTTTTCATTCATTTTCTTCACTTGGCTGGGCAGAATTGGCAGTGGCGGCAAGAGTTTCTCTGCTTCCTGCAGGAATCCAATGCTCCTCAACAGAGAAAGAATAGTGCCAAAGCCTATGTTCTTAGCTTCGCCTTTTTCAAACTGGCTAATGGTGAAAATGCTCACACCAGCCTTTACAGCCACCTCTTTCTGAGTGAGATTGCTGAACAGACGATATTGCTTGAATCGTCCTCCCAATTCAGATATAATCTCAGAATTAGACTTTGCCTCTATACCATATTCCGTAATCATGCTGCAAATATAGTTATTTCTTTATTTATCTCCAAATATAGGGTTAAATATTTAAATATCTTTAGTTATTGCAATAAAAAATGTTACTGAAGGTGCTTTGCAGATATACCATAAAGAGAAACGCCCAAGGTTACTGGCAAATTCTTTTTCCTATCTGTACACAGATTTCTCACGCAGCCCTTCTTGAAATAAGCAGGAAAATGAATTTCGCCATTACCGCTACTTGCCATAACAGCTACACCTATATAATATTTATGATTGCGCTCCAGCTTCAATGGTTCTTCTATCCAAACAGATAAATCCTTCTTATCTGAAATTTCAGATAATCGGACGTACAAAGGTCGATGCTGTACAGGCACAAACTTTGTTCCCTTTACTTCATAAATGATTAAACGAATTGTGCATGAAGCAAAAGTACATTTTTGTACTCGCAACTTAGCTGTTTTCACATAATAGTCTTTATTTACAACAAATAAGGGGCCCGTTTCATATTTCGTGTTTCTAACGTTATGAAATGCGACATCACCTGGTGCCCGAACTCCTTTCCCCAGAATGCCTTCCTGCTTTTTACCGGAAACAACAGTTACATCAGACAAATCACAGGTCTTTTCCTTCAACGTAAGTTGCAGCGAAGTCTTTTTGCTATATACATCATAAGGTATTTTACTGGTCTGATAACTGATATGACTAATCACAAGTTCCTGTTTCATACCATCGGGCACCACCAGAGAGAAATTTCCTTCCTTGTCAGATACCGCATATATACTATCTACATATACGCTAGCGAATTCAACGTTCTTACCAAATTCATCTACAATATGTCCTTTTATAGTCTTATTTGCAGCAATACATGCCAAAGACATAAACTCACAGACAATCAGAAAAAATATAAATCTCCTCATATTCATAGCTTTAAAATTTTATTAGAAATTATTTTATGCTTATATGTACAGAATCGTTATTTAAATATAGTAGCGTAAATCCCGATAGGCAACAACATGCCTATCGGGATAATCCATATATATATCTACATTTTCAAAAAATCTGCTTTACTGCGGCTGCAAAGTATAATCAATCTCACCATCCTGAGGACGATGGATGACTACCAATGTCTGATAGGTATCGAAGGTCTCATCCCAACCATCAAACTTCATCGGCAACTTGTCGATAGGGAAATAGCCATCGCCCTTGCCACCATAGCCATAGTTTACATGCACACGTCCCTGCTTGTCATAACCATCGATGACGAAAGAATGAGAGAAATAGTTTGCCTCACCATTCTTATAAGAAGTACCGCCATAAAGCACTGGGCGACCGGCACTCAACTCGCGGAATACAACCTCCTTCCAAAGCTTGGCATCCTGCGCATTAGGATAATCACGATAACCGTAATACTTCACTATGTAGCCAAACTTGGCAGGAAGTCCCGTTGCCGCCTCTTTCGGATAAGCGGTGCTGACGCCCGAACCATAAGTGGTATTCACTGCCTCTCCACAATGAGCCATCAACTGAGCCACGGCATTTGCCTGGGCATCGGTATATTCCACACCCTCGTAAGTAGGCAACATCTGGTCCCAATCAATCTTGGTGCCATCGGCATACTTTTCAGGATACTGATAATAATTCATAATCTGAGCCAAAGCCGTAGCCACACAGCCCGTAAGCGATGGTTGACCATTATCTAATGGAGTGGCATTATAATAAGGTGCATACTGATTCCAGGTTGTGGTGAGAAGCGCAGGAACTTCTTCCTTGCAACCCTCAGGGATGTCATCACCCTCGCTCCAGGTGAATTCATCGTAACCACCTTCGCCTACCTGGTTGCCATCATAATCGTTCAGGTAAGAATAGAACCATACATCACCTTCCTCCTTGGTGCCATCAAACTCAGAATAACCGCCAGCGGTATAAAGACTTACATAATACTGGCTGCTTACATAGAAAGCATAATAGCCATTGCTTGCCGTACCCACAGGAGTAATCTCGGTAGAACCCTCCGGAACGGTGAAGCTGATGCTATAGCCTTCCTCGCCAAACGGTTTATCGATGGTATAGGTTCCATCATCATATGCCACGATAGTTGCCTTGAAACTGCTGCCGAGACCTACGGATGTATAAGTACCGTCAGCTCGCCAAAGCTCACTCTTGGTGCGCTGGAAGGTGAGCGAGATAGGCTCAGAATCGGCATAGTTCTCATCGTTGCTCGATGCGATAATCTGGATGGTATATTCGCCGATAGGCAGGTCGGTAAGGGTCACACTGTTGGTTTCCACACTACCCGTCTTCACCTCGCCATCTACCGTATAACTGTACTTGTAGTAATCGGCATGCTCCACTGCCGGCCATGAAATCGTGACACCGCCATTTCCGGTTTCTGCCGTAGGAGTAGGCTTAACCAGCGGAGTCTTGGCATTGGTGGTTGCCTTGAGGGTTGCGATAGGCGAAGTGGTCTTGTCGCTGTTCAAAGGCGAATATGCCCATACCTTCAGGGTGTAGGTGCTGCTAGGCTTCAAGCCCGTGGTAACCACAGATGTGGCTACGGTTACACCACCCTGCACCACCTTTTCTTCGGCATCGTAAAGCTCGTAGGCATACTGGGAAGCGCCTGCCACAGGCTGCCAGTTGAAAGCCAGCGAACTCACCGTCTTGCTTCCTTCGGTAACAGCAGGAGTCTCCAACTGCGTCTTCACCACATCGTCACTGCTGCAGGCAGTGAAGGTTGTGGCAAGGAGGAATGCTGCCATCAGCAGCATTCCCATCTTGCGTATTATTGATTGATTCTTTTTCATCGTTTTCTTTCTTTAAAAAGTTTCATTACTCTGCGGCTGGAATATTGGTGCTGTCCCAATACATATATATATAGGTATAGCCCGATTCATTACCGTCTGAATAATAGATATAAGGAGTCTGGAAACCGGCGTATGATGTGGTTGAACCACTCATGTCGATGGATGCATAGTCATCGCTTGTAGTATCCAGATAGAAGTTGATGTAGCTGATGCCCTTGTCTGCTCCCTCTGGTGTCCAGCTGGCATACTCATAGTTATCAGCATCCTTCATCAGATACCAGTAAGTACCGCCATCAGGGTCGTTCATATAATGGTCGGCTGGCATGAAGATACCCTTCCAGGTGCTTCTGTCGGAAGCAGAGAATGCCGAAGTGGTCCATGTGCCGTTGGCATCCTGCGGAATGATATAGAAGCCCAGGTTGATGCCAGAACCCAGATAGTTCTCGATGTAGAACTTGTTCTGACCCTCCAACTGATAGATATCTGACTTGACTGATGGGAAGATATCGCTCTGATACATGAAGGTGGCATTCTCCACTACCTTGACCCAACGGGCCACCATCACCGTGTAATTAAACACCGGAGAACCATCTACCTTGACATAAGGATTCGTGGCAGCCTCATCCAGATGGATGGTAAACTGATATGACTGAAGTGCCTGGAGACCAGGACAAGCTACGGAAAGAGTTGCCTCTGATTCACCATCCTTAAACTCCACAGCAGCAGGAACCTTGAACACGGCATCTGCCTTATCCACAACCACAGGGATGGAAACATCGCCCTTGGTGTTCTGGCGCTTCACCTTTAAATCAACCTTTGGTCGAGCCGCATATTCCTCAGGAGTAAGCACCTCGCTGGCTGCATTGGCTGCAGCAAAGTAGGCTCCCATATTATCCTCCGCCACTTTCTGGGCAGGCTGATAATCATCATCGTCGCTACATGCAGTGAAGGCAGTGATGGCCATACCCACAAGCAGCATATATAATAAATGTTGTAACTTTCTCATTTTTCTTGTTCTTTTTAAATAAATTACTCTGCCGTAATGGCACCAGATGGATTTGGACCAAGCACCACTGCCGGGTTTCTATCCTTCTCATCCTCAGGAATCATATAGTTCATCCAAGGTGCCACATAGCCGGCATAAGAGTTGAGCTGATAGTTTGGCTCGTAGTTGCTGCCTGCATAATGGCGCTTGATAGGGAGATTGAGACGCTTGTAATCGAAGAACACCAGGCCCTCACCCCACAGTTCGATGCGACGCTGCACCATCAGGGCTGTGATGAAATCGTCCATGGTCTTTGCCTTGCACTTGTAGGAACCGTCGGTGTAACGATACGTGTTCACGAAGTCCTGCAAAGCCTGGGCTGCTGCCTCTACACCCTGGGTGTGAGCGATGGCCTCGAAATAATCGAAATACATCTCCTCTACACGCATCAGCGGCAGCGAAGCAATCTGACCGGTCTCCAGATCGTTCTTGGTAATACCTCCACTACCTGCGCGGAACTTCATATTGGCATACTTAGGAAGCTTTGCCCACTCCTCGCCCGTCATCTTGGTCTTGTAACCGGCAGGTACACTGTCCTTACCAGCCGCATTGATCTTCTCTCCGGCATCATCAGGATTTACCCAACTCTTGCGGCGCCAGTCTTTCACGGAAATCTTGTCGTAGAGCGCCTTGCTGATGCAGCGGTAAGAGTTATACTGAGTCATGCTCCAGGCTGCCTCCGAGCACATCCAGCCCCAGAAGGTGTACCACGCCGAGGTGTTAATCTGCTCCTTGCTGTTAACCAGCGTACCGAACATCCAGGAATCGTTGGCTGTGTTGAAGCCCGTGTTGGTATCCGACCACTCCGCCTCAGTCAGCGGCTTGTAGGTATCGGCATGGATGGCCTTCTGCGCATATTCAGCAGCCTTGGCAAAGCAGTCGTTGGCAGAAGTGATGCCCAGCTTGCCATATCCGTCTTCGTTCTTATCGGCCTCTATCTGCTTGGCAAGGTCGTCGGCACTCTGCTCAAAACGGGATGCCATGGCAAGCCACAGACGGGTCTTCAGACCATAAATCACACTCTTGTCCATGAAAGCCTTGTTGCTTCGGCTGTAATCGCTCAAAGCCTCCTCAGCCAGGTTCAGGTCGTTCATGATGAAACGGTACATGGTGTAGAAAGGCGCACTTGGGTTGTTGCCAAGTTCCGTCTTGCTGGTGGTTTCCTTCACGATAGGCACCGTGAGTCCATATACTCCAGCCTTGTCAGCGGCATCATCCAGACTAGCCACACCTGTCTTGCGATACTCATAGAGTCGGTACAAGTCGAGATAGAGCATGGCACGATAGCCGTAGCCCTGCCCCAGATAAGGCGATGCACTCTTGTTGCCACCCTCCACAGAACTCTTGGCAGTGGAGATTACATTATTGGCATTCTTGATGAAGGCATAGTAATAGTAGAACGGATAATAATATGCGTAGCGCAAAGAAGATCCATCCTCTATATACGACCAGTAGTTATAGCCATTGTCGCTCATCGGGAAGTCCTCGCAGAGCAGGTCGCGCATGTACATCTGGCAAGGATAACCCCAGTCCTGGGTATAGTCGCTACCGCCGTAGGTATTCCAGGTGGTGAGGAAAGAAGGAAGACTGTTGGCAAGATATTCCAACGACTTGTTTGAGGAACTGATCTGCCCAGGCACCGCCTGATTGTTCGGATAAGTTTCCTCTATACAGCTACTGAGGCTCAGCACACCCAGTGCCATCCCCATCGCTGCGATGATATGATTGATATTTCTTTTCATTTTGTTCATGTCTTATTGTTTTTGTCGTATCTTTAGAACTGCACAGAGATGCCGCCGGTGAAGGAACGAACCTGCGCATAGGATGATTCAGAAGAAGTACCCCAGAAGCCGCCACGAGGGTCAAAGCCCTTGCGCTTGCTCCAATAGTAGAGGTTGTCGCCCGATACATATACTCGCAGGTTGCTCAATCCTAAACTATTTACCCATTTTCGTGGGAAGGTGTAGCCCAGGTTGATATTCTGCAGGGTAAGCGTGGAAGCATTCGTCAGGAAGCGGTCGGAAGTGATGGCCGAACTGGTATCCACATCCTTCACGGCATACTGGAAGCGTGGGATATCAGAATTGGTATTGGTTTCTGACCATGCCTTCAGGATATCCTTGTGCAGGGAGAATCCGGTGTTGCCGGAAGATGGATTACCCATCAAAGCCTTGTAACCGTAGTCGATGGCCTTGCCGCCCAGACTGTAGTTGAAGGTGATGGAGAAGTCGAAGCCCTTGAATGCCAGGTTGCTGCTGAAACCTCCATAAAGGTCTGGGTCTGGTGTACCACAGTTGAAATAAGAGGCTGCGGTGGAAGATGTAGTTGTGGTCAGTTCGCCGGTAGCCTCATCCTTCACATACCAGGAAGACTCACCATCTGCCGTAACTCCGGCATATTTCTTCAGGCGGAAGGTGTGCATAGGCAGACCCTCGCCATAGAAGTAAGGATCGCTTACGTAACCTGGATGTCCATCAAGCATACTGCCCTTATTGTCGTCGTTGAGCATCGTAATCTTGTTCTTGTAGTGGGTGGCGTTGAGGTTGATCATCCACGAGAGGTCCTTGGTGCGGATAGGCGTAAAGTGCAAATCTACCTCCACACCGCGGTTGACCATATCACCCACATTGTCATAAGAACCGGTATAACCGCCTGAGAATGGCACATATACGAAGCAGAGCATATCGGTGGTCTTGCGACTGAAGTACTCGATGCTACCCGTGATGCGGCTCTTGAGGAGTTCAAACTCGATACCTGCATTGAAGTTGCTGTTGGTCTCCCAGGTAATATTCGGATTACCCACGGTGTTCTGCACGAAACTTACCTCGCCATTGAAATTGCTGAGATAATAAGTATCGGTATATCGGTAGTCACCGATAGCATCGTTACCCTGCTGACCCCATGAAGCCTTCAGCTTCAGCATATCAATCCAGGAAGACTGGAACCATTTTTCCTTGCTCAGAATCCAGGCACCGCCGAAGGAATAGAAGTTACCCCAGCGATGGTCGGGATGGAAGCGGGATGAGGCGTCTCTACGGTAAGATGCCTGCAGGAAATACTTGCCATCGTAATCGTACATCAGTCGGGAGAAATAACCCTCGGTGTTGTAATTGCTGGTGTTGCTGCCGTTGGAAATCACCTTCACGGCACCATCCAGTTCCTGTGCTCCGAAATAAGAGAACATCTTCTCCTTGTCACCACTGAGGTAGTTGTACATGTACTTATAGTTCTCATGACCCAGCATCAGGGTAAAGCTGTGCTTGTCAAACTGCCTGCTGTAGTTGGCTATCTGCTGGAAGTTAACAGTATAGGTCTGATAAGCTGCCTTATATACATATCCACCCGGATAAACCGTTGCAGTATTTCCATAGAAAGGCTGGGTGGTCTGTGTATTCTTCCACTCATTGTCGGTCACGGTGCCGTTCAGTGTCAGCTTCAAGCCCTCGACAGGGGTGATATCAGCAAAACCATTGAGGGTGAACACATTGGTAAAGGTCTTGTTGGCATTGAGCTTATCCGTCTGCAGGAAGTTTCTCAGAGGTTCCAATCCCGTAGGACGGTGTGCACCGCCATTTCCACCATCACCATAGTCATACATCTTGCCATTTTCATCGGTCATGATGTTGCCTTCGCCATCACGCAGATAAACCGGATAGATAGGTGCAAAGCGAGTGGTGATATCGAAAACCGTCTGGCTACCATCGCTCACATCGTTCTGGTCGGTATGGGCAAAGTTGATGTTCGTGCCCACCTTCAGCCAGTCCTTGGCCTGGTAATCAGCCTTGACACGGGCTGTATATCGCTCGAAATCAGAGTTATATACGATACCCTCGTTCTTCAGATAGCCCAGGGAAGCATAGTAGGTCATCTTGTTGCTACCACCGGTAATACTCATGTTGTATTCCTGGCGCAGTGCATTGCGGAAAGCCTCATCCACCCAGTCGTCAGGGGTAAGGGTATAGAACTTGCCGTTGTTATAAACACGATTGCCCAGGGTGGCATTCGGGTTCAGACGGCCGTTGGTTCCAATGAGATACTGTCCCTCAGGAACGGCATAGACCACATAGCCCAATCCGCCCTTGTCGCTTGTCTTGCCCATGGTTTCGTTGGCAGCAACATGCGCATCAAAAGCCGACATGCCCTTATCGCGTACATTATAATTATAGAGAGCCTTGTAATAGGTTTCATAATACTCGGCAGGGTCGGTGATGCGGTCGTAATCGATGGTGGCACGACTGTTGCCGCTCCACTTAGCCTCGAAACTGATGGTAGCCTTCTCAGCCTTACCCTTCTTGGTGGTAATCATGATAACACCATTGGCACCACGGGCACCATAGAGGGCGTTGGATGCCGCATCCTTCAACACGGTGACACTCTCCACATCGTTAGGGTTGAGGTTGTTCCATCCGCCATCGTATGGAGCACCATCCACGATAATGAGCGGAGATGTTCCGGCGTTGATGGAACTGAAGCCACGGATGGCAAAAGAAGGAGTGGCTGTTGGCGAACCGGAAGTATTGGTCATCTGCACACCGGCTACCTCGCCCTGCAATCCGCTGAACACATTAGTGAGCTGTTTTTTCTCCAGAAGGTCACCTTTCACTACACCCGCAGAACCCGTGAAGGATGATTTCTTCTGCTCGCCGTATGCCACCACGATGACCTCATCGAGCTGACGGTCTTGCGACTGCATGTTGACCTTCATACCCGGCGCCGCCTTCACGGTCTGTGAATCCATACCAAGATAAGTGATTACAATTGTTTCTCCTTGTTTAGCACTCGGCAAGCTGAACTTACCATCTATGTCGGTCACGGTTCCGGTTTTAGAACCTTTCACCATGATCTGTGCACCCACTACAGGGTCTCCATTTTCATCGAAGACCTGTCCCCCAACCTGTCCGGAAGACTGTGCCAGCACTTGCCCCGAAGCAGCCAGCAACAGGGAAGCAAATAAAACCTTCATTTTCATATATCTTCTCTTCTTATATTTAATATCTCTTCTCTCTTTATCATGAATACACATTATTATATATTGCCACGTTATCCATTACAAAGTTTTATATAAAATATGTATTCAGATGCAAAGGTATGATAAATTCTACTAACCACCAAACAAAAATCACAATAATTACTATTTTGCATAGCAAAAAGATACATTTGCCAAAGAATTAGCGTTTTAATGATAACTTTTTAAGTTTTGTTTTTTCCCAAAAGGCAAACAGTTTTTCGCCCGTAACATCTTTGTCGCAGCTTCGTCAACGCCTTTCAACCTCATTGCAACCCCGGTGTAATATAACCACCGTACCTTTGCAACCGTAATCAAACGATATAGGTTATGAATGCTAAAAGGGGAATTATTGTATTAGGATTGCTCTCGGCGGCTAGCATGCCAACGTGGGCGCAACAGATTAAGGGTGTCGTAATCGACCAGAAATCGAAAGAGACACTCATCGGTGCAGTCATCACTGTGGATGGAACCAACGTGAAGGCTATCACCAACATCGACGGAAACTTCCAGATCGATGGATTGGATAAAGACAAGAAATATACACTATATATAAATTATGTAGGATATAAGACCCAAAAAATTGACGGGGTTCAGGCGAAGGACGCAGACCAGGTGATTGCGCTGCAACCTGATGAACAGCAACTGAAGGAGGTGACCGTTACCGCAGTGGAAAGGCGTAATACGGATGCGGCAATGATACAGGTGGCCAAAAACAGTCCCGTCATCGTGAGCAATGTTTCGGCACAGGAAATATCTCGTACTCAGGATACGAATGCGGGTGAGGTGATACGCCGAGTGCCAGGCGTGAGCCTCATCGACGATAAATTCGTGATGGTTCGCGGATTGTCACAGCGCTACAACAATGTGTGGGTGAACGGAGGAGCAGTGCCTAGCTCGGAGGCTGATTCCAGGGCATTCTCCTTCGATATCATCCCAAGTTCGCAGATTGACAACCTCACCATCGTGAAGTCGCCAACGGCTGAATATCCCGCTGATTACTCAGGCGGTTTCATCATCGTCAACACCAAGGAGATTCCGGCAGAAAACAGTTTCAATATCGCCGTGGGCGGAAACTGGAACACATCTTCTGCCTTCAAGGACTTTTCTTACTCAAAAGGTTCCGGAACAGATTTCCTGGGTTTCGACAATGGACTGAGAAACCAGAATGGGGACATCCATGCAGACTTGAATCCACAGCTCGATGCCAACGGAAAACCGGTGGGCGATTATGCTACTTCGCTCCTGGGCAACGGATTCAACAATGATTGGCTCATCAAGAACAAGAAGCCTTTGGGCGACTTGAAACTGTCAGCCAGCCTCAACCGCCGCTGGATGCTCGGTGGAAGAACACTCGGCATGCTCGCTGCCTTGAACTATACCAACGAATACCGCACCTACGAGAACATGGAGAACAACCTCTATGGCATCTATGATGCGGCAAACGACAAGCCGAACTATCTTCGTCACTCTGTTGACGACCAGTATAATAATAACGTGAGACTCGGAGCTATGCTCAACTTCACCTTCCTTTCCAAGGACGGCAACCACAAGTATCAGCTCAAGAACATCTTCAACCAGTTGGCTACCAGCCGATATACCTGGCGTGATGGCGTGAGCGCCCAGTCGAATTTGGAGCGAAGCGCAGAGTATTACTACCGCAGTCGAACAACATATAACGGTCAGCTTACCGGCAAGCACACCTTCACTAGCGACGCCCTTGACTGGAGCATCGGGTATGCGTATGCCAACCGTCATTTGCCTGACCGTCGTAGATACCTCATCGACGATGCTCTTGAATCGGGCGTTTCTGCCCTGAGCACCGGCAACGACATATCCCGCGAGTGGACTCAGCTCGACGAACACATTCTCTCTCTTGGTGTAAATGACAAGCACCACTTCAAGTTTGGCAACTTTGAGCCAGACTTGCAAGTGGGTGCCTATGGGGAGTATCGCAGCCGAGAATACCAGACCCGCAACTTCATCTACAACTGGAATGTTTCAGCTAACAACATGCCATCCGGCTTCCGCCACAGCCATATCCCTACCCTGCTCTCCAGCGAGGCAAACATGGGTTACGACAAGCTGTATCTTCTGGAGGAAAAGCAGATGCGCAATAACTACCGCGGACACAACACCTTAGGCGCCGGATACCTGGCGATGTCTCTCCCCTTTGGCAAACTCGGCATCCACGCCGGTGTCCGCTTTGAGCACAACGATATGGAACTCATCTCCAATTCCCGTGACTACGAGAAGAGCGAATCGAGCCGCCATTACAAGACCGATGATGTTTTTCCATCTCTCAATACAACATATAAGATCAGCGACCAGCACCAGGTGCGACTGTCGTATGGCCGCAGTATTAACCGCCCAGAATTCCGTGAAGTATCGTCGTCGGTGTATTACGACTTCGACCTTGCCAGCAATGTGCAGGGAAACACTGAGTTGAAGAACTGTTATGTCGATAACCTCGACCTGCGATATGAGTGGTATCCATCCCGTGGAGAGCTCATTTCGCTGGCAGTCTTCTACAAGCACTTCGATTCTCCTATCGAGTGGACCTACACGGTGGCTGGCGGCACAGACTTGATTTATTCTTATAAGAATGCAAAGAGTGCCAACAATTACGGTGTGGAACTGGACATCAGAAAGAACCTTGATTTCATCGGATTGAAGGATTTCAGCTGGTCGTTCAACGGTGCCTTGATTAAGAGCAAGGTGCAGTTTGAGAAAGGTTCGAAAGAGGAAAACAGACCGATGCAGGGTCAGTCGCCATACCTTATCAACACCGGCATCTTCTATAAGAACGAGCCATTGAAGATGGATATCGCCCTGCTCTACAACCGCATAGGCAAGCGAATCATCGGTGTGGGAAGAAGCGAGGGAAGCACGGGCGATGACTCCAACTCCCGAGTGCCTCACAGCTACGAGATGCCTCGCAACACCATCGACTTCTCACTGGCTAAGAAATTCGGCGACCATCTCGAACTGAAGCTCAACGTAAGAGATCTTCTTGCAGAAAAGATATACTACAAGCAGTTTGCTGATGTAACATATAGCGACAGAAGCAAGAAGCAGGTGGAAGAGATTGCAAGATGCTACAAGCCGGGCAGAAACATCGGTTTGCAGGCAATCTATAAATTTTAAATAATAAGAATAATTAGATGTTTGTTTAATAAAACAGGAAACAATGATGAACAAGATGTATTTTTATGGATGCATGGGCATCCTCGCAGCATCTGCCATGTTGAGCAGCTGCAGCAGTGACAATGACGATCCAACTCCTTCTCCAAATCCAGGATCAGAAGTAGTTTACAAGTGGACAACCGATGGCGGCTTGAAGGCTTGCGACCACATCCTCTTCGGAACAGATGGCAAGGAGAACGCCAACGGAACAGAAATCGGAAACGGCGACCAGGAGTTCGTCTTTACAGGCAAGCAGACTTTGAAGAAAGGCACTTATCTCCTCAAGGGATGGGTATATATTGCAGATGGTGCTGAGCTCACCATCGAACCGGGAACTATCATCAAGGGCGACAAGCAGACCAAGGCTGCACTCATCGCTGAGCGTGGCGGTAAGCTCATCGCCAAGGGTACTGCCACAGAGCCTATCGTCTTCACATCAGAAGAGGCTGCAGGCAGCAGAAAGCCTGGCGACTGGGGTGGCATCATCCTCTGCGGTAAGGCTAAGAACAACCAGACTGAGCAGCAGATAGAGGGAGGTCCTCGTACCAAGCATGGTGGCGCAGATGATGCAGATAATTCTGGTACTTTAAGCTATGTGCGCATCGAGTTTGCCGGTTATCCATTCCAGAAGGATAAGGAGATTAATGGTTTGACCTTCGGTTCGGTAGGTTCCGGCACACAGATAGACCACGTACAGGTATCTTATTCTAATGATGATTCCTTCGAGTGGTTTGGCGGTACCGTGAACTGCAAGTATCTCGTAGCCTACAAGGGCTGGGATGATGATTTCGATACCGATAATGGTTTCTCAGGCAAGGTGCAGTACGGTCTTTCTCTGCGCGACAGCAAGATAGCCGATACCTCTCAGAGCAACGGTTTCGAGAGCGACAACTGCGCCGATGGTGCAACCGTGGATCCTCGTACCAAGGCAACATTCTCTAACATCACCTTCGTAGGTCCTAAGGTATTGGATTCTAAGTTCCAGAACACCACCGATTATATCACAGCCGGAGCCTACAATCCGAACAACGGTTCAGCCCTCGGCAAGTTCCAGGCAGCCATGCAGATTCGCCGTTCTTCTAACCTCAACTGCATCAACTCAGTAGCCTTAGGCTGGCCTATCGGTTTGATTGTTGATGGTGAGAAGGGTGAAACCGTGAAGGATGCCAAGGATGGCAAGTTCAAGCTTCAGAATGTATATTTCGCAGGTATGGATGCCGTTGGCACTGATGCCAACAAGAAGTACGAGGATTATCTCTACGATGCAGCGAAGAAGCAGGATATCGACAAGAATCAGAAGTCATACAGCAACACCTTCTTCTTCTCTGAGCAGAGCAACAAGTATTTTGATTCATGGACCTCATTGGTAGGTGCTGATGGTTATACTCCTATCGCCGGAAGCCCATTGCTCGGAGCTGCAAGTTTCGCCGGCTGGACAGGTTTCGACACCGTAAGCTACATCGGAGCCTTCGATGGCAGCACCAACTGGATGAGCGGTTGGACCAACTTTGATCCTCAGAATGCACAGTACTAGAATAAGTATTAGATAAGAATTAATACCGGAAAAGTACTAGAAATCGCTAATTTCTATTTTGACTATAAGGTTTTCTTTTATTGGGGCATGGCGCAGTGATTTGCGCCATGCTTTTTTTGTTGGGTTATGGAGGGCATTGATTAGAAAACATTTCTATTTTTGATGTTAACAGAAAGTCTTGATTGCAATCAACAGCCACTTTTAGAGTCGTTGAGGCTGCTGATCGTAATCAACAGATACTTTTAACCTCATTGAAGCCATTGACTGCAATCAATACCTACATTCATGTGTCGTTGGGACCTTTGATTGCAGTCAAAGGCTACTTTCAATTGCCGTTGGATGTTTTGATTCCTGATTCCATGCCCGCAAAATGTAAAGATGCCTGCTGATTCCAGTTTATAGCAACTTTTTGTTTCAAAACATCCCAAAAACTAGCATCAAAATCTTTTTTTATAGGAAAAAACTATCTTTTTCTCACAATATGATAAAATTTTCGTAATAAGGTGGCGGTTTTCTCGATAATTTTTATATTTTAGCCATTGCAATCGGAGGAATCCGACAACGCACATAACGAATTGTCAAATTAAAATCTTTAACATCATGAAAGAGATTTCAGACATCAACATCCAGCGCATGAATAACGGTGCGCATTTCACGTTTGTAAGTAACATTCTTGCACGTGCCGAAGCTGACGCTGCCGTCAAGGAAAAGGCTTCGGAACTAGTCAGTAATTTCAAGGCTGCAGTTACAGCAGAAGACGAAGCCTTGAAAATTTCACAGAAAAGTCTCTTGACTGATGATATAGCCAAGGCTGACAACGACCGTGATGCTCTATACGCTGGCTACAAGAAAGCCGTTGAAGGCTTCCTCGCCATGCCGGTTACCGACATGGCGCAGGCTGCAAAGGTCCTATCACAGCACATCAAGGACTACAAGATCAACACCGCCGGACAACTCGACAAGGAGACAGGCCTTCTGGTCAACTTCATAACAGACCTAGAAGGCAAGTTTTCAGCACAAGTCATCACGCTGGGCTTGACGCCATTCGTAACCAACCTGAAGGAAGCCAACGAGCGAGTAAGAACCCTCACCCTGCAGCGCACCAACGAGAAGATGGGCATAACCGTAGGAGCATTGAAGACCGCCCGCACAGCCAGCGACGATACATATCGCGCATTGGTGAAGATGGTGAATGCCCTCGCCCTGGTCTTTGGCGAGAAGGACTACACCTCATTCATCGACTACGTAAATACGGAAATCACTCACTACAAGCGTGAGGTGCTCAATCAGAAGTCTACCTCCCCTTCCACTTCGGGCGGCTCAACAGACGACAGCAACAAGCCAGGTGGCGGATCAGACTCGTCATCAACCGGCGGAGGCTCAACGACAGGCGGAGGCTCATCTTCTTCTGAAGGAGACGGCGGCGACGTTGGGTTGTAATTAAAATGATAGCTTTTATTGGGTATTCCCCAGTTTTTGCGTTAAAATTTCATAGCAAATTCTTTATTACCAATACTTTTGGTTAATTTTGCAAGCAAACTCATAAAAGAGGGTTCGTCATATACCGATGGCTCACCCTCTTTTGATAGTAATAGTTCACGGATTGTCAAACATTAAAATAGAGTAAAATAAGAAACAGACATTATACAAGACAGAAACGCTAAGGATTGCGCCATTCTCAGAATAGCCATTCCTCAACAGAGACTTTAACCGAGGCTTGCCTCGAAATCTTTAATCCAGCGTTTCCGTTCTATACTTTTTGGATATTGAGCTTTTATGCTCTTGTTCTCTAATCATGAATACCGCCAACATTCTACACACGAGAACAAGCAGGCAGAAAGTTCACGCTCATAAGGCGTGGACTGTTCTGTGCTTGTTGTGTGTACAGGTCACTTGGCGGTAACCTATGATTAGACAAGTATCAGAATGGTTACACGCCTTTTTTTTGCAACTTACAAGTTATGAAACATTTAATTATTCTAAGCAAAAATGTATCAAATTAAGCCTTTCTTACTTACTGATACAAATTGATTTCAAGCAGGCTTTATTCGTATTGCTTATGCATGTTATGTAATATTAATAGTTGTGCCCGACACAAATTAGGGAAATTAATTATGCATCTAAAAACGATTTTAATATGCCTTTTATACATATGTAGTTCACATTGTTTCCAAGTAAAAGCACAAACGAGCAAATGGGATGGAACTCATGAGAAAATAAATAAAGGTATAGGGACAAAGACAGACCCTTTTGTTATTTCTAAAGCTTCACAATTTGCTTATCTCTGTGAAGGTTATGAATTTGAAGGAAAATACTTTTTACTTCAAACCGATATTGATTTAGGTAACAGAGCATGGACTCCAATTGGGGCATTTGAGTCTTCTCCGTTCAAAGGAAATATAGATTTCAATAATCATTGTATCTATAATATGAAGGTATCTGGAGAAAGAGCAATTGGACTTTTTGGATATATTTGCAATGCCTCAATATCAAATCTTGTAATTAAGTCTTCACAAGCCGAAGGAGTAAATTTGATCGGAGGTATTGTGGCTTATGCTAAAGAATCCGATATTAATAACGTAACAAGTTATATAACTGTGAATTCTACTGGAGGCAGAGCATCAGTAGGGGGAATTGTTGGTACATGTGAGAATAGCCATATAAGTAATGTTTTCAACTATGGTTCCGTCTCTAATAATGATAAGGAACAACATGATAATCCAAGAACCAATGCTCAGATTGGAGGAATTGTTGGAAATTCTATAAATTCAACTATTGAAAAATGTGGAAATTTAGGAAAAGTTAATGCATATAGCGTTATGGCAACTGCAATATATTCTGCGGCAGGCATTGTAGGCAATGCAACTTCTAATTCTATCGTAAGATATTGTTTCAATAAAGGTGATGTATCTTGCAATTTAAGATATGTTAGATGGTATAACGATGGTACACAAGCAAGTGTTTCCGGAATTAGTAAAGGCGGCACCCCATATAGTTGCTATAATACGGGAATCATCTCAGGATGTTCATATTGGTCAGGCTCATATGCGTCCATCACTTCTACTGGGGGGTGTGATAATTGCTTTTCTACATGGTCTATTAACGGATGCCAAGCAGATTCGTACACATGTAAATCCGAAAAACTGAACGGAATAAAAATTTCCATTGACGAACTTAACACTATAGGAGTAATTAAAATACTTAATAATGGCGAAAATGTATTCGTTAAAGATGAATATCCATATCTTAACAATGGTACTCCATACATTAATGGATTTAAAAGTTACAAGATTTTAACTGATGATGCTATTAATATTACAACATCTACAGCACTATTACAGGGAGCATTGTGCTTTTCTGGATATTCTGTAGTTCGTAAGGGATTCATGTATAAAAAATGTGAAGATAAGGATTATAAGTGTTCATATTGTTTTGATAATACTTTGTTATTGGATGAATTAATGCCTAACCAAAAGTATAATTATTTTTTCTTCGCAGAATTAGAAGACGGCACACTTATAAAGGGCGATGTCAAGGAATTCACTACAGAACAAATTAAAACAGAGATTTATACTACAGAAATTAATGGAATATCTGAAAATAGCGCAATAATAAATGGAGCTATCATTTTAAACAATAATGAATCTTTAGAAAATGTGGGGGTAGAATATTTCACCATAAACGGGGAAATATTACGAAAAACTGCAATTTTAGACACTGATAGATTACCATACTTTGAAATAAAAATAGATGCCTTATCTGCAAGCACTGAATATAAATGTAGATTATTTGCAAAACTAAATGTAGGTACTTTGTATGGGGATTATAATACATTTAAGACCTCGAAATCTACAGGAATCAAATCAGTAGAAATGAACAAAAATAATATATCCGTGCATGGGAATCAAATTATTGTAACAAATGTTATAAGAAATCAATTGGTTATATATTTGTTCAATGGTACTATATACAAAATATTAAAACCCAATGGTGGCATAGTATCATGTCTATTACCATCAGGTAATTATATTGTAAATGGCAACAAGGTTCTAATACCATAGTTCTTACAATGTATGTAAATCATACCGATCTTCACTATAACTATATGAGAGTGCGCCATTAGTCAATGACGCACCCTCGCAATAGTAAAAAAACTATTTAAAAAAAGCTTGACAACACTAGCGATGCCGTGACGTTCTCGCCAACTACCCCCGGTCATTCCTCTTCAATTATCCAATCCTCTATATTGCCCTGGGTAGAATCAAAGTTGATACCTACTTTTACTATAGGTTTCCCGCAAAGCGCAAAGCGCTGGGCATAGTTCTTGAGGTTGATTTGCTGCAAAGCCGTCTGGGCATCCCTATTCAGCTTCAGCTCTATGATATAGAGACGGATGTCGGTCAACAGCACGATATCTACCCGTCCATTGGGAGTGTGCACTTCTACATCTACCACATAGCCAGTCAAAAGCGAGAAGATGATAAACAGCATCTGCTGGTAATGACCTTCATGGTTGGTGACATTGCAATATGGCACAGTTCCCAGAAAGGTCTGGAGCAGCTGTAATGCTCCGTCCATATCATCCTGACGGATAAGCACAGACATCTGAGCGATGGTGACATCTCCATTCTGGGCAAACATTCCTTCCAGATAGTTAGGAAGAAGACTCTCGAACAATCCTACTTTGATTTCCTTGTTCGGCAAATCAAGAGTATAGAGCTTGCTGGTCTTGTCATAATCTTTGATGGTAAGATAGCCACTTTGGTATAGCAAAGGGGTTATGGCCGTCATGTTCTCTGTCGGGGCATCAAAGGCTGATGATTTGGCATACATCTTTCCAAGAGTTGCCGGCAAGACATGAAACTTCCGCATCATGTTAATCAGGTAGGTTGGAGTGCCGGAAGCGAACCAGTATGAACCGAAATCCTGATTGGCAAAGCAGTTGAGCAGACTGAACGGATTGAATATATCTGACGATTGGGCAGAGAAATGATAACCATCGTAGTTCATTTTCAGTTCTTCGATGGCAGTTTCTCTTGTGGAGCCTAGCGATTTTGCCAATTCATCAATGTCGTCCGACATCTGGGTGAGCAGCTCCTCCTTGGTGATTCCACATATTCCCGCATATTCCCTGTTCATCGAAATATTGGTGATATTATTCAGTTCGCTGAAGATGCTGAGTTGCGAAAACTTGGTGATACCGGTGAGGAAGACAAAGCGGAGATATGGGTCGCAATCCTTCAATGGACTATAGAAATTACGCATGATATTGCGAAGATCCTTGAGATTATCATCCTCGTGTGCTACATCAAGAAGAGGAGCATCGTATTCATCGATGAGCACGACCACCTTCTTTCCCGTTCGTCTGTACACATTCATAATCAGGTTTGCCAATCTCACATTCGGATCAACAGCATCATTTTCTATACCAAACTTCTTTTCATTCAAGCCAATGATATAGAGCAGGTATCTTTCCAGTTGCTCCTTCTCCATGTGTTTGCCCATAGCCATACTGAAATGGAGCACAGGATATTCTGTCCAATCCTGCTCCAGCTTTTCAATTGCAAGTCCCTTAAAGAGTTCTTTCTTTCCTTCGAAATAACTCTGTAAAGTAGATACAAGCAAAGACTTTCCGAAACGGCGTGGTCGTCCCAGAAATATATTGTTGCTGTCAGAATGTGTCATGCGGTAAACATATTCTGTCTTGTCGATATAGAGCCGGTCTTCCGTGCGAATCTTATCGAAGGTCTGTATTCCTATAGGATATCTTTTTCTTGCCATAATTCTACGCTTGATGATATTACAACTGCTTATCTTGCATAAAGCCACTGCAAAGATACGAAGTTTTTTCGGAAACTCTATTAAAAAAGAAGAAATATTGGGTTATCATTTTCAATAATAACTCTCGGGAAGATATTTATCTCATTTTTTCCAAAACAAAAAAGAACTTGAAGAAGAGATTTCATATTTTGCCTACATGTTTCAAAAAGATGCATATCTATCTTCAAACGTTGATGTCCTGAAACAGGACATCAACCTTCATCTGTCTTAATCCATGAACTTAATCATGTCCTGGCGTCTTGGCTTTGCCTCTGGCGATTCGTCAGGATAACCCAGGGCGATGCAGTAGAGCAGCTTGTAATTCTTGGAGAATGCCATGCGGTCGAGGTAAGGCTTGGCCGACGGAGAATCCAGTATCCAACGGGCAGAACTGCCCAGGCAGCAGGAACCGATGCCCTTTGCCCATGCTGCAAGAATGATGTTCTCGCCAAGCAAACCGCAATCAATCTGCGCCATATCATAAGTCGTATCGTAGGCGATGCAAACCACGCATGGAGCATTCACGAAGATGTTCTTGAAGCCCTTGCGCTCTGCTATCTTAGGATTATCCTTTACCACGGCTTGGGTGATTGAATCGATGAGAGCTGGAGAATCTATCACTCTGATTTCGTACGACTGCAGGTTCTGTCCGTTTGGCGCTTGGATGCCGCATTTCAGAATCTCGTTCAGGGTATCTCGGCTGATGACGGAATCCTTGTAAGCACGAATGCTTCTGCGACTCATCATCAAGTCGGTTACCACACTTGCAGAGTCAACGCTGGTCATTGCCTCCGGCTGTCTGTTCTCATTGCAGGCAGTCAACATCAGTGCTGCTGCCAAACCTAAGAAAATCTTCTTCATATTATTCATGATTAAACTTATATTCCTATTAGTATATACCCATGTAGCGCTATTAGTATATACCGTGCAAAGATAGCAACAAATACTGGTATTCAAGAAGATACGTTATGATTTTTAAGAGTTTTTATCGGTCTCTCCGCCATTCTTTTAACAAGTATATATCATAATAGCCAAACATTTTCCACCTATTTTGCTAGAATTTCCCAAAAACTTCGTATTTTTGCAATGGCTTTATGCAAGATAAGCTGTTTATAAAATCATCAAACGTAGAATTATGGAAAGAAAAAGTTATTCTATAGATATAAATCGCATTGCACAATATGCCATGTATGCATATTGCATTTTCGCATTGTTTTCGCTGGCATTTTCTGTTTGCAGACAAGCGGGCTTATCCTTCAGAACAAGTCCCATCCTGATTCCAATAAGTCCCATCCTGGTTACCATCAAGCAACTGGTCTTGCAGCTCGCCCCTATAGCTTTATGGGGAATATTCCGCTACACGCTACCGGCAGGCGTAAAATTGCTACGACGCTGCAGCGAGTTGATGGTACTTTACTATGTGCTCTCATTCATCCTGGGCCAATGCTTCAATCTTCATCTCGTAACGATGATGCAGAACGGACAGATTAACCTAATGGCTTCCATACTCACCTGGACAGAAAGCACGATGGGCCTGATTTCCGTCATCGCCTCCCTGGTAGCCGGCTGTCATCTGTGCAGCAAGCACAGGGGCAACATGCGCAAACTGGGCATAGCCCTTGTCCTGGTTTTCATCGCATGGCTGCTATGCTCGAATCTCCTCCCTGCGGCAGTGTTTTATCTGGCTGGCAACACCCGGCAGGCAGCCTTCACCTGCATGAATCTCATCAGTATGATAACCACAACATCGGCTTATATATACGCATACTATAGGATGTTTCGGGCAATAAAACTAAATAAATACAAATTCTCGGATATACAGATTACAGAAAGGTTATCAGTTTTACAGAAAGTGTTATCAGTTCTACAGAAAGTGTTATCAGTTCTACAGAAAGAAATTTGCAATACACTGCAAATTTTACTCAGAAACACGAGAAATTTGCAATGCACTGCAAATTTCTCGAAAAAGTTTCGTATATTTGCAGCGCATTTCATTTTTAACAATCAAGATAGAATGCAAAATGAATAGCAAAGTGAATAAATAGAACATAAAGAGAATATGATAGAGCGCAAAGAATACATGAATCTCCTGGAGAAATGGAGAGACAAGAAGGCCATCAAGGTAGTAACAGGCATACGACGCTGTGGCAAGTCATCGCTGCTGAGGATGTTTAGGGAGAAACTTCTCTCGGACGGAGTATCCGAAGAACAAGTACAGGACCTCAACTTCGAGGATCTCGACAACGAACCGTTCCTCGACTATAAAATTTTGTACGCGCACGTAAAGCAGAACCTGTGCCCAGACAAGATGAACTATCTCTTCTTTGACGAGATACAGATGGTGGAAAATTTCCAAAAAGTGATAGACAGCCTGTTCCTGCTAGACAACGTAGACATTTACGTTACTGGCAGCAATGCCTACCTGCTCTCTGGCGAAATAGCCACCCTGCTCACCGGAAGATACATCGAAATCAAACTCTTCCCTTTCTCCTTCCGAGAATTCATGCAGACGCAGCCTGCCCATACTTCCCGAGAGCTCGCCTATCGCCAATACATAGAACTGGGTTCCTTCCCATACATTCCCCAAATCTGCCAAGACCGAGAGATGGTGCGTGAATACCTGTCAGGTCTCTACAACACCATCGTACTGAAAGATGTGGTGAGCCGCAAGAAGATAACCGATGTGATGATGTTGCAAAGTGTGGTAAGATTCCTTGCTGACAATATAGGCAACATATCCGTAATCAAGCGCATCAGCGACACCATGACCTCGCTGGGCAGAAAGACGACATCTCATACGATAGAAAACTACGTCTCTGCCCTCACCGACAGCTATATCTTCTACCCGGTGCAGAGATATGATGCCAAGGGTAAGCAGCTATTGAAGACTGGACAGAAACTTTATCTTGCCGACGTAGGTCTGCGCCAAGTCATCAATGGCACCAAAGGTGGCGACTTGGGGCACGTACTGGAGAACATCGTGTATCTGGAACTAGCACGACGAGGCGGAGAAATCTATGTAGGCAAAGCCGGTGATGCAGAGATAGACTTCGTGGTAATCATTGGTGAACACAAGGAATACTACCAGGTATCGCTCAGCGTAAGGGATGAGACCACGATGCAGAGAGAATTGGCACCTCTGAAATCCATCTCCGACAATTTTCCAAAATATCTGCTCACCCTGGACAACGACCCCGTCCAGTTTCATGATGGAATCAAGCAAGAATATGTGCTCGACTGGCTTATGGAATGCTATGATTCGACTAAAAGAATGCTATGATTCGCCTAAAAAACAAGAATAAGACTCACATAGAAAAACAATGATGGAAAAGAATCAGATTTTTGAAAATATCATGAGCCGTACATCGGTGAGAAGCTATACAGACATGCCTGTAGAGCCGGAGAAGGTGGAGATGATGCTGCGTGCCGGCATGGCGGCTCCATCGGCATGCAACAAGCAGCCTTGGCATTTTGTGGTTATCAACGACCGGGAGATTCTCGACCAGATACCACAGTTCAGCCCTTATGCCGGCATGGTGAAGCAGGCACCGCTCGCCATCGTGGTTTGCGGATGCCTTGACAAGACGCTGGAAGGCACAGAGCAGGAGTTCTGGATTCAAGACTGTTCGGCAGCCACGGAGAACATCCTGCTGATGGCTCACGGTCTGGGACTTGGCGGAGTATGGACAGCCCTCTATCCCCTGAAAGAACGGTACGAGGGAATGCAGCAACTGCTGCATCTGCCCAAGACGATGATTCCGCTCAACACCCTTATCATCGGATATCCGAAGAATCAGGTGGTAGCAAAGGATAAGTGGAAAGAGGAGAATGTATCCTATAATAAATGGATGGAGAAAAATTCATAATAAAGAAAAAGTATGAATATCAAGGAGAATTATCAACAATATGTAAGCCGATATGCTTCTGAGGTGGCTGCCCTGAAGCGTAAGAATACGGGATTTATAACGGGCGAGCTGCTGGCTTTCGGCGGCATCCTCGCCTTCCTGATCTGCTATTTTGCAATGGATGGGGATACGCAGAACTATCTGTTGGGGGCGGTGTTGTGCCTGATTGCCTATCTGGGAATCAGACGACTTGACGACAAGAATAAGGAGAAGATAGAGCATCTTTCGGCATTGCTCAAGGTTTATCAGGACGAAATCAAGGCTTGGGAGGGCGACTTCTCGCCTTTCGAAACGGGCGATTCCTATCAGAATCCGCAGCATCCTTATTCCTTCGACCTCGATGTCTTCGGCAAGAGTTCGCTGTTCAACCGCATCTGCCGAACCATCACATCGGGCGGTTCGGAGGCACTCGCCAGGAATCTTACCCGGGAAACGCCTTTGGGCATGGAGGATATCAAAAGAAGAAGGGATTTGCAGAAGGAACTGGCTGGAGAAGGCGAAAACTGGCGAATGGAATTCCTGGCGCTTGGCGAAAAGAACAGAAGCCAAACTGCGGATGGCAAGATGATGGATGGCAAGATGAAGAAGATTGATTCAGCTGCGGTGGTGGATGCGATGCAGAAGGTTTCGAAGATGGAGGTGCCGGCATGGTTTGGGTCTCCGGTTTCGCTCGTCATCGGATGGCTGCTGATTATCGGAGTCATCGGTTCCGTGATTTTATCGATATGCGATATGGTTTCGGTGAATTTCGCCCTGTGGTGGGTGTTGGTTCAATACATGGTGGTGTTCTTCGTCTGCAAGCAGACGCTTGATAAGATAGACAGCAATGGCGGCAAGCTTCGACATCAGCTCATCGCCTATGCCCAGATACTCCAGCTTATCAACAGGCGCAATTTCCATAGCAAATTAGGCAAGGAGATGCAGAAATCCCTGGCAGATGCCCTGCCTTCCTTTGCCCAACTGGAAAAGATATTGAAGGGGTATGACAGAAGAGGCAACTTCCTGGGTCTTTTCTTCACCGATGCCTTCATGCTGAGCGATTTCTTCCTGGTTCGCAGTTTCCTGAAATGGAAGAATACCTATATGATGAAGATGGAGGAATGGATGCATATCATCAGCGAGATGGATGCGATGGTTTCGATGGCGGATTTCAGATATAATCATCCCGAGGCGGAAGAGGCTGAATTTGTTTCGGGAAGTCCGGAAGCAGATACCGAAAGCGATGTTTCTGAAAATGCAGGAATCGGAAGTCCGGAAATCGTGTTCGAGGGAAAGAATCTCTATCATCCTTTCCTGGGTGCCAAGGCGGTGAAGAACGATTTCACCATCAAGGACGACAACTATTATATCATCACCGGAGCCAACATGGCGGGAAAGAGTACCTTCCTGCGTTCACTGGGCGTGAACTATATCCTGGCGATGGCGAGTATGCCGGTGTTTGCAGATCAACTGAAGATTTCACGTTTCAGATTGTTCTCGAGTATGAGAACCACCGACGATTTGACGCATGGCATCTCTTACTTTAATGCAGAATTGATTAGATTGGAGGAGCTTCTGAAGTTCTGCAAGGAAAGTGCAGAGGGCAATAAGGAGCCACTCCGAACGCTGATTATCCTGGATGAGATTCTGAAGGGAACGAATTCATTGGATAAGCTGAATGGTTCGAGAAAGTTCCTCGAAGCCATCGCCAAGCAGCCAGTGAGCGGCATCATTGCTACCCACGATTTGGAACTCTCCAAGATGGAGAATGATGCATCAGGCAAATTCCACAACTATTGTTTCGAGATAGATTTGGGCACAGATGTTACCTATACTTATAAGATACAGAAGGGCGTGGCAAGAAACCAGAATGCCACCTTCTTACTGAATAAGATTCTGGAGAAATATTAAAATAGGATTCAGAAGAAGTATTAATAGGACTTATAAAAGCACTAATATAGATTTTATATAAAAGAGAAACTCCCGATAATTTGATCGTTTCAAATTATCGGGAGTTTTCCTTTAAAAGAATACTTTATAATTCAACGTTATCAAGTTATAACTCAACACTATCCAGGCGGAATTTGAGCAAGCCGGCTGGTACCTTAACCATTACCTCATCACCAGCCTTCTTACCCAGAAGGGCCTTGGCGATAGGCGACTTGATAGAGATTTTTCCACTATGCAAATCAGCCTCATGCGGATTTACGATAACATAACTCATGCTGCACTTGTTGGCGAGATTGGTAATCTTAATCTTGCTCAACAAGCCAACGGTATCGCTCTTCAATCGAGACTTGTCGATGACACGGGCATTCTCCAAGACCTTCTGTTTGAAGCTGATGCGGCTCAACAGTTTGCCCTGCTCACGCTTGGCAGCATGATACTCGAAATTCTCGCTGAGGTCACCCTTGTCGCGAGCCTCAGCAATCGCATCGCGAACGGCAGGCAACTCTACGTTTACCATGTGTTGAAGTTCGGCCACGAGCTCATCGTAGCCTTCTTGAGACATATATTCCATTTTTCCTTGTTTTCTAGTTTCTTTTTGTTCTTGATGATGATGATTTTTAATTTCGGGGTGCAAAGTTACTAGTAAATCACGAAATCACCAAACTTTTTTAGTGAAAAAGTGAAGAAACTAAAGATTAGAAAAAACAGAAGCATCCTAAATCATTATTTTTGGGTATTGCAGAATTCCATAAATCTTCTTACCTTTGCACTCCAATTATAGAATTACAACAATGAGAGAAAAAAAGAAGAAACGTTTTACATGGAAGAAATACCATCGTTGGTTCGGACTTGTACTGTCTGTATTCATGCTGGTATTCTGCGTATCAGGCATTATTCTGAATCATCGCCAGCTATTCGCCGGTTGTGAAGTAAGCAGAAGTCTGATGCCATCGGCTTATCATATCAAGAATTTCAACAACGGCATCATCAAGGGTTCTATCAAGACATCTGATGATTCCATTCTGGCGTATGGTTATGGTGGCGTATGGCTTACCGATGCAGAGATGAAAAGCTGGAAAGACTTTAACCAAGGGTTGCCAGAAAACGTGGATGGCAGGAATATCCGCAACATCGTGCAGACAAAAAAAGGAGAAATCTGGTGTGCAGCCATGATGGATGTATATCGCTTCGATGGAAAGGAATGGAAGAAGTTTCCGCTCGCAGATAATGAAGAGCGTATCGCCGACATTACATTGACCAAAGACAGCACAAGCATCATCGCCATGACCCGTTCTGCCGTTTATGAAATATCCGGAAAGAAGACGGATGCAGCCAACGAAAAGAGGGATGCTATCAACGAAAAGACGGATGTTACCCGCAAAATCATCGGTCAACCAGAAGGTTTTGTTCCGGAAGTTACCCTTTTCAAGACCGTTTGGAACCTGCATAGCGGTGCTTTCTTCGGATTAGCCGGAAGATTGGTGGTGGATGCCATCGCCATCGTACTTATCATCCTTTCGATAACGGGCATCATCCTTTTCATTCTTCCTTACCGTATCCGCCGACAGAAGCAACTGCAGGCAAGAGACAGAATGGTGAAGCTTGGAAAACAGATGGTGTTCAATGCGAAATGGCATAATAAATTAGGATATACCACAATTATCCTAACCCTTTGGCTATCGATAACAGGTATGTGTCTCCGCCCACCACTGATGATACCGCTGGCAATGAACAAAACCACGGAAAAGGTGAAGGATGGAAATGTCTGGCACGATAAACTTCGCGCTATCCGATGGGATGCTGCAGAGGGCAACTGGCTTGTTTCTACCTCAGAAGGTTTTCTGCGAGTAGATGAGCCTTTCTGCCAGAAGCCGGATTTGGTGGATAAGAAACAATCACCCAAAATAAGTCCGATGGGAGTGAATGTTTTCGAAAGCGATGGCAAGGGTGGCTGGCTGATAGGATCATTCAGCGGTATGTTCCGTTGGAATCCGGAAAAAAATCTGATTGTGGATTATTTCACAGGGAAAGCCAACCAAGGGAAATCGATGATTCCGATTTCCAGTTCTTTGGTCAGCGGTTATTCCAAGGACTTCTTTGGAGGAAAAGAAGTGATTTTCGATTATAGCAAAGGGGCGAACTTAGGTGAAACAGCATCTACCCCAGAGTTGCTTTCTGCCACCCCGATGTCGCTTTGGAATGTGGCTTTAGAACTCCACGTGGGCAGATGCTATTCTCCATTCTTAGGTCCTCTTTCCGACCTTTTCGTCTTCATCTCCGGCTTACTGATTACGCTGGTTTTGCTTTCCGGCTATATCATATTAAAAAGGAGGAAGAAGAAAGGGCAAAAGCATTTATAAATCATTGGTATATAAAGCTTTTGCCCTTACAGGGCGACATTCTTGCTTATGCGTAACCCAGGGCGCTGCCCTGGGCTAGGAGCTTCTGCCCTTTCAGGGCGTGTAGGGCAAACTTACAAAAGCTCAGGGTATGTAGAGTTTTAATAATACCTTTTATTCTCCCCAAACTTCCTCGGAAATCTCTCTAACCAGATCTATCTTTGCCCATTGCTCAGCATCGGTCAATTTATTACCGATCTCGCAAGAGGCGAAGCCGCATTGAGGACTGAGGCTCAGGCGATTGAGAGGGATATACTTGGCAGCTTCGTGGATTCTGGCGATAACCGTAGCCTTATCCTCCAACACCGGAGATTTGGAGGTTACCAAACCCAGAACCACCTTCTTGCCATCTGCCACATACTTCAATGGCTCGAAACCACCCGAACGCTCATCGTCATACTCCAGATAGAAGGTATCTACATCTTCATGAGCAAAAAGATAAGGAGCTACGGCATCATAGGCACCTTTGGTGGCATAGCAGGAATGATAATTGCCACGGCATACGTGGGTGTTGATAGTCAATCCATCCGGCTTGCCTTCGATGGCAAGGTTGTTCACCTTCAGATATTGCAGAGCTTCCTGTTCAAGGGTGAAGCCGTTGCCCACCTTTGCTTTCCAGTAATCGCTATCCACAATCATTCCCCAGGTGCAATCATCCAGCTGGATGGTGCGGCAACCAGCTGCATAAATCTCCTGGAAGAAGGTGCGATAAGCCTGAGCAATATCCTCTATCAGTTGGGTGGTGTTAGGATAGAACTTGCGGGTGTTCTCGGCATTCTTGCCACGAAACAACTCTGCAAGGAACTGAGCAGGCGCAGGAACCGTTTGCTTTGCCTCGAAGATATATTCGCCCTCGGCATCCAACTCCTCAAACTGCTTCACAAACAGAAAATCCTTGATAAAAGGATGATTCTCGCCGGTAATCTTGCCGGTCAGTTGGATAGAACCCTTGGTTGTCTCCTCGCCATGAAACTGGTAGCCATGCTCCAGTTCGATATGTTCCACACCATTGAATCCCCACATAAAGTCGAGATGCCAATAGCTGCGGCGGAACTCGCCATCGGTGATATAAGGCAGGTGATGCGCCTTCTGCTGCTTGATGACCTCAGTAATCAGACGGTCTTCGATATTGCGAAGGTCGGTGGCAGAAATCTGTCCATCTGCAAACTTGGCTCTTGCTTCCTTCAACTCTGCAGGGCGCAAATAGCTGCCCACTGCCTCAAAATGTATATTTCTTACGTTACTCATTATTTTATCTCCTATATTTTTTAATGATGAATGACTCTTGATTTGCCATTATCTGATGATGAACGGCTCTTTGCATCCGGAATTGCGAGTGCAAAGGTAAGAAGAAGAATTTTATCTGCCAAATGTTCTTCGTAATTCAGAAAAATATGCTATCTTTGCAGCGAATTCAGCAAATCAGCAGAATAATATTCTGCAAGAAACGATAAAATCAGAAATAAAGAATCAATGGCAACAGAAGAAAATCTCGACGAAATCGACATTAAAATACTGAAGTTATTGCAGCAGAACTCCCGACTCACCGTCAAGGAACTTGCTGCAAGAGTACACCTCTCCCCTTCTCCTACCTTCGAGAGGCAGAAGCGATTGGAGCGTGAGGGATACATCCAGCGATATGGAGCGATAGTGGATCATCACAAGATGGGACACAACGTGATTGTGCTCTGCAATATCCGATTGAAGCAGCACACCCACGATTTGATTCAGCAATTCATGGATACAGTGCAAACCATCGACCAGATTACGGAATGCTACAACACCACCGGTGATTACGATTTCCAGATCAAGGTGTATGCACGGGACATGAAGGACTACCAGGATTTCATGCTCAACACCCTGGGAAATATCGACTGCATCGGAAGCCTTCACAGCATCATCGTGATTGGAGAAATCAAGGATTCGCATTATATTCCTGTGAATCAAAAGAAGGAATACAAAAAATAAGGAGAAATAATTATGTTTTGGATAAAGATAATCATCTTATACCTTGCTCTTCCCATTCTTTTCTGCCTTCCATCCAAAGCGCAGAAGCCGGGAGAAATCGTCAGTGAACAAGCCATCAGAAAACTGGGAGAGAAGCATTTCTTCTCCATCTCTCCCATCCCTGAGGATATTTTCCGCCTGATGCAGGGCAAGACATACAAGAAGAACTGTACCGTGGCAAGAAGCGAACTGAGATACATAAGATGCCTGCACGTAGACAAGGACGGCAGAAAAATTGTGGGCGAAATGGTGGTGAACAAGACGATTGCGACAGATGTGCTCGCTATTCTCAAAAGACTCTACGAGGCTCAATATCCGATAGAGCGGATGAGACTCATCGACTATTGGGATGCAGACGACGAAAGAGCGATGAGAGCCAACAACTCCTCCAGTTTCAACTTCCGTTTCATCTCGCATACCCATACCGTATCGAAGCATGGCAAAGGACTTGCCATCGACATCAACACTCTCTATAACCCTTACCACAAACGACTGAAAAACGGCAAGGATGTGGTGGAGCCAGCCACTGGCCGCCCCTACCTCGACCGCAGCAAGCATCATGTTTATATGATTAAGAAGGGCGACCTCTGCTACCGCCTCTTCAAGGCGAAAGGATTTAGATGGGGAGGCGACTGGAAACACAGCAAGGATTACCAGCACTTCGAGAAATAAGAATTCCCGATAAGATTTTGAGAAAAGACATTAAAGAAGACACTAAAAAGAAGACATAAAAAAGGCTATACTCACGTTGCATCCCCATAGCAATTTTGAGCATAGCCTTTAATTATCCTTCATTATCTTTTTTATTTTTATAATGAAATACAATTCAATCTTTTCTAACCTAATATAGAGAATTATTTAGTTATACCAAATTGAATTATAATCTCTACGTTCATCTTCCTCATTATAGAGGTTTTCGTACTCAAGGTTTTTTGCCTCAAAGGCTTCACGTGTTTGTTTCATAATAGTACCTCCTATCTTCTTATTTATAAACTCATTATAGTTTTCATTGGCAAAAATAGTAAAAAAACAAATAGGTCATGTCAATATTTCAGAAAACTTTTGTAATTTTGCACAGTGGGAGCAAAAAGTACAAAACTCTCGCTCCATCATACCATATTTTACATCTTTAAAAAGAAGCGTCATGAAGATATTGCATGTCTTACGGATTCATAAAATCAAGTGGCGACATTGGTTACTTTTAGCATTGTTCCTCCTCGTCACCCTTACCAAGATGATTCCTCTTTGGGGATTTCTCTATACCACTCGCATCTATCCGGTTATCGGAAAGCTACTCTCTCCCGTTTCCGGAATCATTCCTTTTGCTGTAGGCGATATTTTCATCGCTCTCAGTATCGCATGGGTTATTCTCTATCCGATATACGAGATAGGATGGAGAAAGAAAAAGGGTGTTTTCGGAAGAGTGATAGAGTATCTGCTTTGGGTATACGTATGGTTTTACATGGCTTGGGGATTGAACTATTCTCAGCCGAACATCTATAATAGAATAGGTATGAAGCCCGTAGAAGTAAGCGAAGCCAAATTCAAGGCATTTGCTTACCAATATGCCGATACACTCAATAAATTAAGTGAAGAACTAAAAGGGAATAGTGAAGAAACTACGTTCGACGACCAAAGGGTAAACCATCTCAATGGTATTACTGAGAATAGTTTTATGGATGATAATTTGAAGAAACGGGTGAAAGATGCGATACTGACAGAATATAATAAAATAGGATATCAGGAAGGTATCAACCCACCTTTTAACCAGAACCCGCATGTGAAGACGATGGTATTCACCCCACTCAGTTCTATGGCAGGCGTCACCGGAAGCATGGGTCCTTTCTTCTGCGAATTTACGCTGAACGGAGATATTCGCTCTCATGACTATCCAGCCACATACGCTCACGAATTTGCCCATTTCCTGGGAGTGGCAAACGAAGGAGAGGCGAATTTCTACAGTTATATCGTATGCACCGCATCAGAAGATAAAGCGGTGAGATTCAGTGGATACTACCACATTTTCTTCCATGTATTAAATAATGTATTCAATATTCTTGGTGAAAAGGAGGGCGAGAAATATCTGAAACATATCCGACCGGAGATTATCCAATTGGCAAGAAGCGACCGCCAGTATTGGATCAGCAAGCGATGCAAGGCGTTGGATGCCGCTCAGGATTTCATCTTCGACCTCTACCTCAAGGGCAATCATGTGACAGAAGGCAGAAAGAGCTATTCGGGTGTCATCGGATTGATTCTTGCCTGGGAAGAAAAGAAAGCAATTCTGAATTATCAACAAGATAAAAAATAGAAAAAAGACGGTTGATGCATATTCCTGCACCAACCGCCATTCGCATATACCTGAATAGAAAGTAATTTCTTTTAAAAATTTCTTCTAGGTCTTGGCTTGCCGTCCTTTCCCATTCCTTTGCGCAGACCTTTCTGAGCAAAGCGTTTCATCATCTGTCGTTCTATCTCATAAACCCGCTGAATCTGCTGCTGGGTCAGGAACTGAGAATACTTCTTGTAGTATTTCTGACGGATGTTGAGAATCTTCTCGCTCATCTCGAAGCGCTGTTTAATCTCCTGTTCTGTCTGAGCATCAGTCTTTACTTCGCCTTTCTTATGATGAAGGCGAGGTCCTAAAGCCCAAACTTCTTTCTGACACTCGGCATAGGTGTCAATAAACTTAGAGCTGGTCTTCTCATCAAGCCCCAGATCGTGAGCAATATATTGTGCCTGCTTTTCAGCCAGCTGTTCACGAGATAGGCGCTGCTTCTGATTAGGCGCCTGTGCACATACATTTGTTGTAACAGTCATCATAGCGATGACCATCATCAAAATACCTAAAATCTTTTTCATAATTCACCTTTTTATATATTATAGAATCTATTTATTATATATTACTGAGTCCGTTTATTCATCAAGAAAGACATCCTCCTGATAAACATTGAGCAAATAAGCCTGATCAGCAGAAGATAACTGAGCGAAAGCCTGATCAACCGCTTGCATCTCATTATCAGCCTGAGATGGCAGAGAAGAATGAGGCGCAGCGAAATCGATGTTGAGTACCAGAAGTACTGCCACCGATGCAGCCACAGCTATTGCAGCCGTCCAAATCACCTTCCTCAGAGATCGTTTCTTCGGCTGTATCCTGACAGGTGCCGGTTTGTCATTCTTCACCTGCTCCAGGATATTGGCTTCCATCTCCTTGAAGAATCCTTCTGGCGTAGAATAAGGCATCCGCTTACCTACCTGGTCGAAGTTGAACTTCCCGGTTTTATTGAAATCAAAATTTGCATCCATATTCTTTTCCTTTTTAAATATCCAATTAATAACTGTCAGAACTCTCACTTAATCGTTCGAATTCATGTACTTGATAATTTTCTCTTTGGCAACATGATAGCTTGCCTTAATACTGGTTGGTGTAGAATCCGCAATCTTGGCAATCTCATCAAACCCGAGTTCATCGTAATACCGAAGGTTGAATGCCAGCTGCTGCTTGGGCGGAAGCGAGAGAATCGCCTTCTGCAGTTTCACTGCCACCTTATCATCGAAGTCGATATAATTATCTGCTGGGATGAGACTGACGCCCGTTGAATCTGATTCCAGAGAAACTTCTTTCTGTTTCCGTTTGCTGATGAACCGCAAAGCCTCGTTGGTAGCGATGCGGTAAATCCAACTTCTCAGTGAGCAGTCGCCCCGATATTGATTGAACGAGCGATAGATTCTCACAAAAGTTTCCTGCGAAGCATCCTGTGCATCATCATGCGAAACCACCAATCGGCGTATGTGCCAGTAAACCGGTTCCTGATACTTCATCATTAGCATTCCGAATCCGTTCTCCGGGCATTCCTTCAGCGTATCCACTATGCCTTTGTCATTAATACTCATATTCGTTTATTTTCATGAACGTTACGATTATATGACCTCCAGAAAAGGGAAAAGTAAAAAGCGGGATGCATTTTTTTTCGATATCAGCTTAATTTTTACTCCTCTTTTCTCTTTTAATATCATAGAGAAGAGAAAAAAAGGAGCTATTTCTCCGCTTTCTCAAAGAAAAAGTATATATTTGCAAACGGATTGCGGATATCAAAAAGATATATCGATATGAAGAAAGAAAAGAATTTTTCAGAAACTGATTTTCAGAAGAAGACATTGGAAAGCTTATCGGATGATGAGATTCTGCAGGGCTTCAAGGATGCCGATGCCAGAATCGTAAGGGAGTATTACTACGGATACTGCCGGGTGGCTTATTGCATCTACGATAAGCGATATGACCTGCAGCACAAGCCGGGCATGGACTTTTATTCGCTGACCCACGAATATTATCTCTATCTCTGCGAACACGACTTCAAACCGCTGGAAGACCGGAAGCCGAGCATGTCGCTCAAAACCTGGATGGTGAATGGTTTCCGATTCCTGCTGTTGGATAAGTTGAAGGAGGTGGTAAAGGAGCATCGCTTCGAGAGTTTCGAAGCACGGCAGGAAAGCCGCAAGATGCAGTTTGACGTGACCGACAACCAGTTTGAGCATGATCTTTATCAGACGATAGAAGACATCGGCAATTTCTATTATGGCAGAGACTGCAAGAACAGCATCATCCTGAAGATGCTCTATATAGAGGGATTCCGGGGCAAGGATGTAGCCGCTCAGTTGGGAATATCCCATTCAGCCGTCACCCAGCGTTGCCAGAAGATGATGCACGATGTGGTGATTCCTTATTTCAAGAGATACTTCGATGCATCGGAATACGGAAGCTATCTATCGTTCGGCGATAAAGACGCATGTATCGAAAGTGCTCCGAAGATGTCGATGCCGAGTATGATGTCTTCGAGAATGTACTGCGAGGAAGCAGCTGAAGATAATAACATATTTAATAATAGCAATATGGAAGATAAGAAGAAGGGAAGAATCACTCCTAGCTGGATTGATTCATTAAAGGAGAACGAGATTTTTGTGTTTGGCAGCAATCTGGCTGGCATGCATGGTGGCGGTGCAGCCCGCATAGCCCGATTACATTTCGGTGCCGTCATGGGGCAGGGCGTTGGCTTGCAGGGCCAGAGTTACGCCATCCCTACGATGCAGGGTGGCGTGGAAACCATCCGTCCATACGTGGAGCTATTCATTATCTTTGCCCATCAGCATCCCGAGCTTCATTTCCTGGTAACCCCAATAGGTTGCGGCATAGCCGGCTTCGAAGCCGAAGACATCGCCCCATTGTTCGAAAAGGCAAAGGAGATGAAAAACATCAGCTTGCCGGTGAGTTTCTGGGAAGTGATAGAGTAAAGTTATAGAGAATTAGTAGCTTATGTTAGGAGCAATGATAGGAGATATTGCTGGCTCAAAATATGAGTTCAACAATACGTTTGATTATGATTTCGAGATGTTCGGTGAGGGATGCGACTTCACCGATGATACCATCTGTACGGTGGCGATAGCCGATGCGATACTGAACGGGCGAAGCTATCAGGAAAGCCTGCTGGATTGGTGCCGCCGCTATCCTTCCCCGAAAGGAGCGTATGGCGGTAGATTCGCAGGGTGGATTCGTTCTCTTAATCCGCAGCCATATAATAGTTTTGGCAATGGTTCGGCAATGCGAGTATCGCCGGTGGCTTGGCTATTCGATGACCTGTCGCAGGTGTTGGAAGAGGCTGAGAAAACGGCTCTTCCTACCCATAACCATCCCGAAGGAATCAAGGGAGCCAAAGCCGTGGCTCATGCCATCTGGCATTTCCGCAAGAGCAAGGAAAGCCATCTGCCAGATGATGAAGCAATGAAAGCCTTCAAGGATATCGCCCGCAGCTATTACGAGGATTTCGATACGCGAGATTATCCGAAAGGCAAGTTCGACGAAACCTGCATGGATGCTGTGCCATTATCTTTCTATCTCCTCTCGCAAGCCTCATCCTTCGAGGATGCCATCCGCCTAGCCATATCTCATGGCGGTGATAGCGATACCATCGGAGCCATCGTTGGCTCCATCGCCGAAGCCCGATTCGGTATTCCGCAAGATATGAAAGAGAAGGCAATCTCTTATCTTCCGGATGACATGAGAGAAATATCGGTAAGAATAAAGTGTTGCCACTAGGCTCGGCAGACCTGCTGAGCCTAGTGGCAACTTCTGAGAAGGTATCTTCTGGAACCCGAAGAGTAATGTCTTTCAACTCACGAAGACGCTTGCATCAACCTATAGAGTTGACTCCTTTATCCCATCGAGCCGACTCCGTCATCCAGTAGAACCAACTCATTCTGCTAAATCAACCCTATCTACAACCTTCTCCAGGCAGTTAATCATTTTGATACTGCTTATCAGAAATCGTGGTCTCAATAAAAGTGTCTGCGATGCTGACGAGCTATAAAGTCGATATTACATGTAAATGAATCCCAATAAGAACTAGAATTTCAATAAGCCTAATTATGAGGGCTTAAATTACGTCATGCCTGATTAAAAACTTACTTGAGAGTAGGCAGAACGTCTTGGAAACTGCGTCGGGATGTAGCAGACAGTACGTCGGGACGTATCAGATGCTACGTCGGGACGTAATTTCTTCTACGTCGTCAGTCAAAATTGCAAAAAAGCGATTGAAAACGCCCAGCATTGTACCGGGGAAAAGGTCTTTTTGTTCAATGCTTTCTTATTTTTAGCCCCAAAATTCCTCTAAAACACCTATATTTCGCTGATTTTATGGCAAGATATGGCAGATTATGGCAATTCAAAAAGCTATTGCCATACCAATATATCCTTATAATCAAACAGTTATAGAGCAGTATGGCAATATGGCAATTCTTGAAAGAAAAACAATTATAATACAGCAGATAGAAAAACACTAATCCTTTTCAATATTCCATCTGTTGCAAAAACAAAAAGGGTGCGCCATTGCCTTATGACACACCCCTCATATTATAATTTAGTTTACTCGCTTGCAGGTTATTCTCTGCTTATACTGACTTTCTTTATTTCTCCTCAAAATAACTGCCCGCTTCCATCTTGCAATCCATCGCACGGCACTTGTTGTAGCGCTCTCGGGCTCTGTTTTCTCTAGCAAACATCGCCTTGGTGCCAGCCTCATCTTCCGAGAACTGGAGGTGATTGTCGATGCCCATACCATGAGCAATGTTCTCCACATCAAGATCATCGGTGCCGATGAAGGTAAAGGTCCAGTTCTGCTTCTTCAACTTCTCAATGAGGTTCTTGATCATCTTCAAATCATACTCCTCGCTGCAGTTCTCCTCACCATCCGTAATGATGGTTACCAACACACTGTCATCCTCGGTGGTCAGGGCGTTGATCTTGGCGATGCCCATACCGATGGCATCATAAAGAGGGGTGCCGCCACATGGGTTGTAATTCCTTGATTTCAAAGGCTTAGTATGATGAGCAGACACATTATCATAAAACAGATTCTTGTGGGTGCTGTCGAAGGTGATGAGCGTAACCCGCTGCTCCATGTCCTTATGCGTCTTCTGCATTTTCTGAATCGTGGTCAGGGTCTCGTTGATGCCCACCAGTGCCTGGTGCTCGATAATGCTCATGCTGCCACTCTCATCCACTACCAAAAGATTGAATACTCGTTTCATAACTTGTTTCTCCTATTAATTTTAATTGTTCAACATATTCTGTTTTCATCAAGAAGAGGGAACTTTCCCCGCTTTCTGATTGCTTCTTTATCCCTTAAAAGAAAAAATAGAGGGAAAAATTAAGCTGAGGATTATCTTTTTTCAAAGATATTTTTGCCAGTAGAAATAAAACCCGTACTTTTGCACCCAATTATTATATCATACAAGTTATTAAATTACATCAAGTTACTATATTATATAAGGAGATGAAAGAAATATTAATAGTAAGCATCGGCAGCTTCTTCGGGGGCGGCATGAGATATTGGGTATCGAAGATGGTGCAATCCTGCACGGTGATTGCCTTTCCTTTCGGAACCATGGCGGTGAATGTGGCAGGATGCCTCATCATCGGATTCCTCTCGGGATTGAACTGGCGGGAAGGGGGATGGATGTCGCCATCTGCCAAACTGCTGCTCACCACGGGGTTCTGCGGAGGATTCACTACCTTCTCTACCTTTATGAACGAGGGAGCAGGACTGATGAAGGAGGAGAATTATGTCTATATGATGCTCTATCTCTTCGGAAGTCTGGCGCTGGGACTTATCGCCGTTCTCGCCGGACATTATCTGGCGAAGATTATCGCATAAAAGACTTCGGAGAACAGAAAGAAGAAGAGCCCGGATTATCACATAAAATACTGAAGATAGTATTCCATCAAATGAAGAAATGATGAAAATACTATCTTTTTTATTATTTTATATTTTCAAAATGCCTTAATTACGAAATTTATTCGTAAATTTGCAGAAATAATCTGCACTCGACAATTTGAAAGCAAGCTTTCATTGTGCTCGTTTGCTTAATTTTTGCACCAATGAATACATTAGATACAAACAATATAAAATGGAGCGAGAATGTAATCATCGCTGACGCCGATTATATCGACCGAGTGGCTTTCGACCTGATAGTCAACTTCGAACGAATGATTAACCGTCGCATCCAACCAGCCGATATGGCACAATGGGCAGTCTGCATTGCCCTTGACGGAGGTCTGAGAGAGGGCGAGCACGAGACACAGGTTGTGCTTATCCACGACAAGCAGTCGATAGCGATGAAGAATTTCCGCCCTGCCAACTATGAGAAGGATCTGAACGCTCAGGCTTTCAAGGATGATAAGCTCGGAGAATTCATCATCTCTTCTTATCCTACAGAGGAAAAGATGGTAGGCAAGGATGACTTCCTCGTAGATGTGGCACGCACCGTATGCAACGCCAAGGAGGTGAAGCGAGTGATGGTAATCCCAAATTCTGAGAATGGAGATGCTTACGACCGACTCCGTGATATGCTGAGAAAGGTGGAAGATGACGACAAGCGCATCACCCTCTTCGCCATGCAGCCAATGCCGGGAGGAAACTTCCGACAGGAGATTCTCGGATATTCGCTCATGAATGCCCTGGGGATTTCGGCAAATGAAATAAAGTGAAGAACGAAGAGTGAAGAATTCAATTGCTTTACTTTCCATAAGGGCGCAAGCCTAATTTAACATTTAACATTAAACACTTAACATTAAAAATAAAAAATGAGTAGAGTACTTATGATTGGCGCTGGTGGCGTGGCTACCGTGGCTGCCTTCAAGATCGTCCAGAACCAGGACGTTTTCACCGAGTTTATGATTGCTAGCCGTCGCAAGGAAAAGTGCGATAAGCTGGTTAAGGATATCCATGCCAAAGGCTACAAGATGGATATTCAGACAGCTGAGGTGGATGCTGACGACGTTGAGCAATTGAAGGCTCTCTTCAATAGCTACAAGCCTGAACTTGTCATCAACCTCGCTTTGCCTTACCAGGATCTCACCATCATGGATGCCTGTCTGGCTTGCGGTTGCAATTACATGGACACCGCTAACTATGAGCCTAAGGACGAGGCTCACTTCGAGTACTCATGGCAGTGGGCATACAAGGATAAGTTCGAACAGGCAGGTCTGTGCGCTATCCTCGGTTGCGGCTTCGACCCAGGTGTATCCGGCATCTTCACCGCATACGCTGCCAAGCATCACTTCGATGAGATTGAGGTGCTCGACATCGTGGATTGCAACGCCGGTAACCATCACAAGGCTTTCGCAACCAACTTCAACCCAGAAATCAATATCCGCGAGATTACCCAGAAGGGACTCTGGTATAAGGATGGCGAATGGATCGAAACCGACCCATTGTCTATCCACAAGCCTCTCACCTACCCTAACATCGGCCCTCGCGAGAGCTATCTGATGCACCACGAAGAGTTGGAGAGCCTGGTAAAGAACTACCCTACCATCAAGGAGGCACGTTTCTGGATGACCTTCGGTCAGCAGTATCTCACCTACCTCGACTGCATTCAGAACCTCGGAATGAGCCGCATCGACGAAATCGAGTACGAGGCTCCATTGGCAGACGGTTCCGGCAAGACAGCCAAGGTAAAGATTGTTCCATTGCAGTTCCTCAAGGCCGTATTGCCTAACCCACAGGATCTCGGCGAGAACTATGATGGCGAAACATCTATCGGTTGCCGCATCCGCGGTAAGAAGGATGGCAAGGAGCGCACCTACTACGTTTATAACAACTGCAAGCACCAGGAGGCTTACAACGAAACCGGTATGCAGGGCGTAAGCTACACCACTGGTGTGCCAGCCATGATTGGTGCGATGATGTTCCTCAAGGGCATCTGGAAGAAGCCAGGCGTATGGAACGTAGAGGAGTTTGACCCAGATCCATTCATGGAACAGTTGAACAAGCAGGGATTGCCATGGCACGAGGTGTTTGATGGCGATTTGGAAATCGACTAAACTTTAAATAAAATAAGAATATGGCAAAAGAAATGCAAGAGGGAAAATTGAATCCCAATGAAGGCAAGCTGAAAGCCCTTCAGGCAGCCATGGCAAAGATAGAAAAGGACTTCGGTAAGGGCTCTATCATGAAACTCGGCGATGAGCACGTTGAGAATATCGAAGTTATCCCTACAGGCAGTATCGCTCTCGACAATGCACTGGGCGTAGGCGGTTATCCTAAGGGACGTATCATCGAAATTTATGGTCCGGAATCTTCCGGTAAAACAACATTGGCTATCCATGCCATCGCAGAGGCTCAGAAGGCTGGCGGTATCGCTGCTTTCATTGATGCTGAGCACGCTTTCGACCGTTTCTATGCGGCTAAATTGGGCGTAGATGTGGATAACCTGTGGATTTCACAACCAGACAATGGTGAGCAGGCGTTGCAGATTGCAGACCAGCTGATCAGCTCTGCTGCTGTAGACATCGTAGTTGTTGACTCTGTAGCCGCCTTGACTCCTAAGAAGGAAATCGAAGGCGATATGGGTGACAATGTGGTTGGTCTCCAGGCTCGATTGATGAGTCAGGCTCTCCGCAAGCTCACTTCTACCATCAGCAAGACCAACACTACCTGCATCTTCATCAACCAGTTGCGCGAGAAGATTGGTGTAATGTTCGGTAACCCAGAGACAACCACCGGTGGTAATGCATTGAAGTTCTATGCATCAGTGCGTTTGGATATCCGCAAAGCAACAGCCATCAAGGATGGCGATGAGGTAGTAGGTAATCTGGTTCGCGTAAAGGTAGTAAAGAACAAGGTGGCTCCTCCTTTCCGCAAGGCAGAGTTTGACATCATGTTTGGCGAAGGCATCAGCCGTGCCGGTGAGGTATTCGGTCTGGCAGTAGCCAACGACATCATCGAAAAGAGCGGCAGCTGGTATAGCTATGGCGGTTCTAAACTCGGACAGGGTGCCGATGCCTGCAAGGCATTGCTCAAGGATAACCCTGAACTCCTTGATGAACTGGAGACTAAGGTTCGCGAAGCACTTGCTGCCAAGGAGCAGAAATAAAGTAAGATAAGGTTTTACACCTTATTATATATAGAGGAATCAAGATTGGGAATGCGACATTTTATCGCCTCCTATATCTTGATTCCTTTTATTTTGTCAGCATCATCTGACACCTTGTCAGCCACCTTGAACTAAAATTCCCTTGGCACATGCTTTGTTATTAAGGAAAGCGTGAACGCTGAGTTCAGGAGGTTCCCGACAGATGCATATCTTCGGCAGACTTCCCCGAAGGCAGCGATTCATGAGATAAATAACATATTAATAACGAAAAAATAAAAAAAAGATATAATCATGGGAAAAGTAATTGGAATTGACTTGGGTACCACAAACAGTTGTGTTGCCGTTTTCGAAGGTAGCGAACCAGTTGTAATCGCTAACAGTGAAGGTAAGCGTACTACTCCATCAGTAGTAGGTTTCGTTAAGGATGGTGACCGCAAGGTAGGTGATCCTGCTAAGCGTCAGGCCATCACAAACCCTAAGAACACAGTATATTCTATCAAGCGTTTCATGGGTGAGACATACGCTCAGAGCCAGAAAGAGGCTGAGGCAATGCCTTACACAGTAGTAAACGAGGGTGGTTATCCACGTGTTGAAATCGAGGGTCGTAAATATACTCCACAGGAGATTTCTGCAATGGTTCTCCAGAAGATGAAGAAGACTGCAGAGGATTATCTCGGACAGGAGGTTACAGATGCTGTAATCACAGTTCCTGCTTACTTCTCTGACTCACAGCGTCAGGCTACTAAGGAGGCTGGTCAGATTGCAGGTTTGAACGTTCAGCGTATCGTAAATGAGCCTACAGCCGCAGCTTTGGCTTACGGTGTTGACAAGGCTAACAAGGATATGAAGATTGCCGTATTCGACTTGGGTGGTGGTACATTCGATATCTCTATCCTGGAGTTCGGTGGCGGTGTATTCGAGGTACTTTCTACCAATGGTGATACTCACCTGGGTGGTGATGACTTCGACCAGGTAATCATCAACTGGTTGGCTGATGGTTTCAAGGCAGAGGAAGGCGTAGATCTCCGCAAGGATCCTATGGCTATGCAGCGTTTGAAGGAGGCAGCAGAGAAGGCTAAGATTGAGTTGTCAAGCTCTACATCTACCGAAATCAACTTGCCATACATCACAGCAGTTGACGGTATGCCAAAGCACTTGGTTAAGACTTTGACCCGTGCACAGTTCGAGCAGTTGGCTCACAACCTGATTCAGGCTTGCTTGGTACCTTGCCAGAATGCCGTTCGTGACGCTAAGCTCTCTACATCAGATATCGACGAGGTTATCCTGGTTGGTGGTTCAAGCCGTATCCCAGCCGTTCAGACACTCGTTAAGAACTACTTCGGCAAGGAGCCTTCTAAGGGTGTTAACCCAGATGAGGTTGTTGCAGTAGGTGCAGCTATCCAGGGTGCCATCCTGAACAAGGAAGAGGGTGTTGGTGACATCGTATTGCTCGACGTTACTCCATTGACTCTCGGTATCGAGACTATGGGTGGTGTAATGACTAAGCTCATCGATGCTAACTCTACCATCCCTTGCAAGAAGAGCGAGGTATTCTCTACAGCAGCTGATAACCAGACAGAGGTTACCATCCACGTATTGCAGGGTGAGCGTCCAATGGCAGCTCAGAACAAGAGCATCGGCCAGTTCAACCTGACAGGTATTGCTCCGGCTCGCCGTGGTGTTCCTCAGATTGAGGTTACCTTCGATATCGATGCCAACGGTATCTTGAACGTATCAGCTAAGGATAAGGCTACCGGTAAGGAGCAGAGCATCCGCATCGAGGCTTCATCTGGCTTGAGCGAGGACGAGATCAACCGCATGAAGGCTGAGGCAGAGCAGAACGCTGCTGCTGATAAGGCTGAGCGCGAGAAGATTGACAAGATGAACCAGGCAGACAGCATGATCTTCACCACCGAGAACTTCCTGAAGGATAACGGTGATAAGATTCCTGCAGACAAGAAGCCAGGCATCGAGCAGGCATTGCAGCAGTTGAAGGATGCTCACAAGGCTGGTGATGTTGCAGCCATCGATTCTGCTATCAACAACTTGAACACCGTCATGCAGGCTGCTTCTCAGCAGATGTATCAGGGCGGCCAGCAGGCAGGTTCTCAGGGTGCTCAGGGCAGTCAGCAAGCACAAGGCGGCAACGATGGCGCTCAGGATGTTCAGGACGCAGATTTCGAGGAGGTTAAGTAAAGTCAATAAAAATGACATAGAAACAAAATAAATATTATCGGGAAAGCCGTGTAACTCAATGAGTTGCACGGCTTTTTCTATTTCTTAACAATTCTAAAGTTTTTTGGCTATCTCAGAAAAAAAACGTATTTTTGTCACATATATACTTGGTCATGCCGATGCTTTAACAAATGGCAAACAATAATTCACCCATTAAAATTAAAGTATTATGGCAACAGTAAAAGTAAAATTCAGAGCATCCTCGGTGCCGGGAAAGGAAGGCACATTGTATTATCACCTCATCCACCAGCGCAGTCTGCGCTGGATTAGGACCGACTATCATGTCTTTCCAGACGAGTGGAACGACAAGAAGTCGGCTATCATTGTTTCTAACCGCAACAACAGACAGGCGCATCTGCAGCTCATCCAGTCGAAGATAGATTGGGAGATGAAGCAGATGCAACATATCATCCGTGATAAGGATGCAGAGGGCATCCCTTATACCATTGACGACATAGCCAAGGAGATACAGCAGCTGTCACCGAGCCAGAGCGTTTTTGCTTTCTTCCACCAGCAGATAGCCAAGAAAGAGCAGATGCAGTGCATCGGCACCAAGAGCAACTACACCAGTGCCGCCAACCGATTCATGGAATTTCGTGGCAATGAAGACCTGACCTTCTCTCAGATGACCAGCGAGATGATGGAAATGTATCAGGCTTGGCTATGGAACAGAGGAGTCGGCCAAAACACCGTAGCGTTCTATCTACGAACCCTCCGTACCTTCTACAACAAGGCAGTGGAAGCAGGACAAGCTCCACCCAACGACATCTTTGCTCACGTGCAGACCGCTAACGTGAGAACTGCCAAACGAGCTATCACTGTAAAGGATTTTCGTAAGATAGAAAATCTGGACTTGCCAACAGGTTCCTCCCTTGACAAGGCACGAGACCTGTTTCTGCTCAGCTTCTTTCTGCGAGGCATGGCATTCGTGGATATGGCGTTTCTGAAGAAGACAGACTTGAAGTGTGGCTTGGTGAACTACAACCGTCGCAAGACCCACCAAAACCTCAATATCGAGTGGATGAAGCCGATGCAAGTCATCATCGACAAGTACGCCAAACAAACGAAGGACTCCCCTTATCTGCTACCCATCTTGACAGGCAAGGAATCCTCTCCATACACGGCATACCGCAAGGTGGAGCACAACACCAACTACAACCTGAAGAAAATCGGTGAGATGATAGGCTTGAAGATACCGCTCACCACCTACGTGGCACGCCACACGTGGGCAAGCGTAGCCTTGCACATGAATATACCGATAGCCACCATCAGCGAGGGCATGGGACACAACTCCTATAAGACCACACAGATTTACTTGCAGTCATTAGACGTAGCAACCATCAATGAAGCCAACAAGCGGATTATAAGCAAAATCTTAAAAGAGTTGTAAATAAATCGTTATATTTACCCCTTTCCCAAATGATAGGGTAAAATGTTTAGCAAATTTTGCCCTTTCTTATGGTAAGAGATACAACTTAATACAAAAGTACGAAAAATAGTTGAATTACGTGTCAGATTTTATTATTTTCTGTTTGTCACTCCCCAGATTTAACACAATTGTTTAGCAAATCTGCCTCGGAAGAACTCTCCAAATGGCAGATTTGCGGTCTTTTCGGCTGTTTTTGCTCTCTTACCATAAGAGTGTGCAACAAATGTAAGATAAAGATACATGTGCAGAGGCTGCATGCCAAGCACTCATATTACGATTAAGATTATGCACAACATTAACAAATGGCCTAGGCTTCCACAACCATCATGTATGGTTGCAGCTGAGGACATAAAGTAGAGCAGGATTTATGAAACCGGATGGTACGAATTCTTTTTCTACAGCCGACGAGGAACTTGTTTCTCCAAAGGGCAACCACGTTACTGAGCCAGACGTAAAGACTGGTTCAGAGGTAAAGAAGTGTCGTCAATCGGACGGAACCACATGGTCATATCTCTTTGTGCATCATAACAAAGTGCAGGGCATGGAGGCACAGCTGATTAAAGATGGCAGAACCTATTTTGTGCATAAAACCATACGGTATTTCAAGAAACTTGGCAAACATAGGGTGCAGCATCAGGAAGTGCCGACCGTCAGCGGTCTGGTCTTCTTCCAAGGTTTTCCAGAAGAAATACAAACCTATCTTGACGAGAAATTCCCTCGCACTTATTTGTGCAAGAACTGCAGCACAGGCAGAGTGGCAGAAATCAAAGATTCACAGATGCAACCCTTCATGCGTGTCGTAGAGACTTCACCAGAGCGCATCCGTTTCCTTCTCCACCCTTACCATTATTATGCTCGCAACCGCATCCTCCTCCGTATCACCACGGGTGAGATGGCAGGACTGGAAGGCTACATCATCCGTATCGACCGAGACCGCCGTCTGGTGATGGACATCGGTGGAATGAGTGTAGCCATCAGCGGTGTTCATGCCGAACACTTTGAGGAAGTGGAGCAAAGCAAAACCTCAATCACCCATGAGAATATCTTCTACCAGCGCAATCTGCAAGAGCGGCAAGTACTGATAGACCGCTATTTCCATCCTGTGAAAGATGACAAGGAAGTGGCATTGCAGGCAGAAAACATCGACTATCTGAGAAAATATGCCTTGGATGAGGTGGCTCACAATCGCATTACCTTCAATGACACATGGAACATCTATTCCTTCATCATTGAGGAGATTGGCTACTATTATTCACCCTTCATAGAACAGTTCAAGGAACACCTCGACCCCATCATGCGTGAAGGAGGCAAGGTACTCCAAGAAATGGAACAGATTATCAAAAGTCCTCATATCAGTCCTAACGACAAGACCAGATATGAGAATGATTATCAAAGAATCTTTTCGCAATATGATTATCTGTTCTAAAGATTCATAGGCAAGTTCTCAATCCAACCAAAGATAGCATGAGCATCCAGGCAAGGACATTCCTTAGGCGAAGTGCCAGGCAAATCACGATGCCCCACAATCTTCGCTTTCGGAAAGAGCTTGTGCAGATTGATGAGCAAATCAGCGATTCGCTCCTCCTGCTCTTTGGTGAGCGTATTGGCAGGTTTGCCATGCTCGTCCAGTCCACCCTCATAGCAGATGCCGATACTGCATCTATTATAGGGTACACAATGAGCACCCACTTCCAGCAACATTCTGTGCTGCGTCTTCTTACCATCCTTTCGGATATAGAAGTGATAACCAATGCCACGGAAGTGGCGAGCCAGATGGTCACGGAGCAACATTTCCTCCGTATAGTCTCGGTCACATCTCGTAGCCGAGCAGTGAATAACGAGGTATTTCACCTCCTCTTCCGTCATCATTTGAAGTCTTCTCATGATAATTATAAATTATACATTATAAACTATTAATTGCACTCGCGCACGAGCTAACTCCCAGTGCCGTAAGAGCAGCAATCAAAGCTTGAACGACAGCGTTCAAAATCGAAACCCAAGAAATTTTCTTGGAACCATCATTAAAATTCTTCATAATCAGAAATGTGTTTTAAAGTGAAACATAATTTTGAAGGGGTGACCACACCCTGCATTATGCAGGATGCAGTCACATGGCGAGTCTTACTCTATGCCAACATCGCCACCGTCGGTACCAGAGTCGGTGCCAGAGTCGGTGCTGCTAGAGCCACCGCCAGGGTTTGGTGTATCACCACCATCACCCGATGGCTTGTTGTCGTCCTTGGTAGGCTTCTTCTTGGCTGCCTCCAGGTCAACGGTAGTCTCGTTCGCCTTTTCAGCCTTGAGCAAGGCAGCTTGACCAGCACGGCTTGCCACGAGCTTGAACTCAGCTTTATCAACAAGGTTCTCGAAGTCTACACCAGGGTTGAACTTGATGTTCACCGACTTGATGTTCTCCTCGCTAAACTTCTCCAGCGACTCCGCACCCTCGCAGTTGATGGTGATGCTAAAGACACCAAACTCACCGAGCTTAATCTTGTTGCCGTTGAGCAGTTGCTCCACAAGGCAGTCGCACATGTCCGACAAGATGGCTTTCACCATACCGCGGCTGTAGCCAGCGTGGTGTGAGGCAATGTGCTTGCAAAACTTGTTCAAGTCCCAGAATTCACGAACTTGATTCTTGGCATAAGCCTTTTGAGGCTCCTCTGGTTTGATAGGATTACCCATCATGTAAATAGAATACTCAATCATAATCGATTCCTTTCTTTTAAATTGTTAATACAAAAATTGTCAGCTACTCCAAACTTCGAATGTTGAGCACCCCGGGTATTGAATTTATCACTCATCACTCTTCGTTCTTCGTTTAAGCTGTTGCAAAGATACAACATCCGTGGTCCGAAAACAATTCCGTTGAAAGGCATTGAAAAACGTTGAATATCTATTGAAAAAGGTTAGGAAAATCAATAAGAAATCATAGCCAGCAAGTCATTTTTTACTTTTTTACCCTTTTACCTTTTTACCTTTAAAATATGGCTGATGTAACTTTCAACATATACGGAGGCAATAACCAAATCCTCCCCAACGCTACAAAGGCAGAGCAAAACTTCTATGGCGACCAGTTCGCTGAGAAGACGCTTGCCAAGGAAGGCGAAGCACCTCAACCTCTCACCGAGGAAGAACAGGCTTTGTCTATATATATAAATAAGGAGGAATCCTTGCGAGGCTACATCACCCTCCTTCGTTCCTGCAAGACTGCGAGAGACCTGGGCGAGGTGGTGGCAACCATGCGCCAGCAAGAACCTTCCCTCACCGATGAACTGATAGTGAAGCAGAGTTTCATCTCCCTTCTCCTTCCCTTCGTTCCGAAATGGGAGAAAGGGCAGACCGTCGACAACATCCGGGTGGCAATCAATAATGCCTGGACGGTCCGCAAAAAGACTATCCGTCAAGCAGGTCGATAAAACATCCCTAAAAAGTATCTTAAGATACATGGGCAAGTATCCTAAGATACTTCGCCAAGTATCCTAAGATACTTTGGAAAGTAACCTAAGTTCAGTAAAACATGAAGGAGATATACCTACACATGATACGAAAGGCACAGGAGTTCATGAATGAGAACCACTTTGCCGACATCTCCCGTTTGCATTGTCTGCTACGCAAGATGATGCCCAAGGAGTATCATGACCTCATTGATCAAATCAAGGAGTGCCAGGATCCTCATGTCATCTTCAATATTCATGGAGGTAACAATCTCATTGCGCCCAATGCCAGCCAGGCAGAACAGAAAGCGGTGGAGAAACCTGCTGACGAGTTAACAAACAAGATAAGGAACAATCAAGAAAGAAGGCCAATGGACTTACAGGTACAACGATTTTCAGATATCGATCTCAATGATTCTTTTTTCGATTCATTGAGAGCCAGCTATCCTGAGTTTAATGAATGGTATAACAAGAAGGCTGCAGCAGGAGCCACAGCTTATTGCTATTATGTAGATAACGAGTTGAAAGACTTTCTTTATTTGAAGATAGAGGAAGAGGAACTTTCCGACCTTACCCCAGCGCTTCCTGCTAAGAAACGCCTGAAGGTGGGTACCTTCAAGGTGGACAATGAAGACCGACATACCACTCGTGGTGAGCGATTCATGAAGAAAATCATGGATAAGGCGATAGCTGAAGATGTAGATGAAATCTATGTCACCATGTTCCCGACAGAGGAATTGCGGAAGCTGGTAACGATGTTCGAGAAATTCGGTTTCTCTCATATAGCAGACAAGAACCACAAAGATGGTAGCAGCGAGTATGTATTGGTCAAGGACATGAGAACGCAAGTCAACGACCTGATGCTTGACTATCCCTTTGTCCGGAAGGCAGGTTCCGGAAAGTATGTACTCTCTATTAATCCGGAATACCATACCAAACTGTTCCCGGACTCCATTTTGAAAACAGAACAGAAGTATGACCTCATACAGGATGTATCGGAGACCAACAGTATCTACAAGATATATATATGCTGGATGCGAGGGGTCAAGGATTTGAAGAAAGGAGATAAACTTGTCATTTATCGCACTTCCGACTATCAAGGACCAGCCACTTACCGCAGTGTATGTACATCAGTCTGTACCGTCTGCGAGGTAAAGACTATCAAGGACTTTGCCAACGAGGATGATTTCGTAAGATATACCAATCGCTATTCTGTTTTTAGCGAGAAAGAATTGAGAGGCTGGTATCGCACAAAGAACTACTTCACGGTGGTCAAGATGGTGTACAACATAGCCTTCACCAAGAAGGTCATCAATAAAGTGATGAAAGAGCAAGTTGGTCTATGCCCAAACTATTGGGGCTTCTTCAAGTTGACCGATGCGCAGTTTGACAAATTATTAGAATTAGGAGAAATTAATGAACGTTATATTGTCGATTAAACCAGAGTTTGTAGAGAAGATCTTTTCGGGCGAGAAGCAATATGAATATCGCAAGATTCTCTTTAAGCAAAAGGTAGATACCGTATATATTTACGCCAGCCGTCCTATCAGTAAGATAGTCGGTGAATTCAAGATAGACGAAATTCTTTGTGATACTCCAGGGAATGTCTGGAAAGAAACCAAGCGTCAGTCCGGCATTACCCGGAAGTTCTTTGATAAGTACTACAAAGGAAGGGAGAAGGCTGTAGCATTGAAGATAAAGGAATACAAGGAATATAAAGAAGCACTCAATCCCGAGTCTTTGATTCCAAACTTCAAGGTCCCCCAGTCGTTCATCTATATAGAAGATAAGATTACTCATCAAACCAAATAGGTCAAATATCTGCGTCATCAGCGCAATCTGCGTGAGATTTAACACCTCAGACTGAGCAGGTCAAAAATCAGTGTAAATCTGTGCAAGATTAGAGCCAGAAGCAAAAACTCCTCTAAAAATTTGGTAGTTTCATCAAAAACCCTTATATTTGCACTAAAAAAAAGGAGATACAATTATGAATACAGCTACATATACATTAGATGTCCCTGCAACCGATATTTCTCTTTTCAAGTCATTGATTAAGAAATTCGGGTGGGTTGCCAAAAAACAAAAAGCCCCTAAGGCTTGTAGATTAGACAAGGCATTAGAAGCTGCAAAGAATGAAAAACTCTTTGCAACTAATGATTTGGATGAATTAATGAAGAGTCTTGCGGAATGATGAAATATACAGTTAAGTATTCCACATTGTTCAAAAAGTCATACAGAAAATGTATGAAGCGTGGTTGTGACGAAGAATTGTTTCGGACAGCAATCACCATATTGGCAGAAACTGGGTCTCTTCCAAAAGAGTATAAACCACATCCTTTAAAGGGTAATTACAAGGGATGTATGGAATGTCATCTTACCCCTGATTGGCTTTTAGTATGGAAGCAAAATGACAAGGAATTGATTTTGTTACTTGTAGATACAGGTACTCATCAAGATATTTTTGGTTGGTAGAGATAAAATAGTATAGCGTTTTACGGTTGTCGCTTAACAACCGCAATATCCCCCATTCGAGTGGCGACAAGCGCAGAGCGATACTGCGGTGGGGAACAAATAAAGTTGAATTAGTAAATTGGAATGCCCTTTGGTAATCTTTCACCCAATGAACAATAACAGAATCTTATAGTAAGCATATTCGTATGAACAGCTTTCAATGCGCCAGCCGACAAACGCTCGCAAATCTCGTGCAAGCGAATGCAAAGAAAGCTTGCTTTCAATTTGCTGAGTGCAGCCGAGATTCATGAAATAACTCTGTTGCGTCAACCATCATCGGCAGCCCTTTAGGGCACAGGCTCCGCTGCCGATACCTAAACTCTGGCAGAGCTTTAGCGTCGCCAGCTACATCCCCGCTTCCTGAGGTTTCTGTCCCCTACAAGGGGAACCGAAGGGGTCGTAAAGACTATTGAAGAGGGGCTTGGGGAGAAAGTGGAGCTCCCTTTGGAAAGGGAGACGGAGGGTTTCGAAAAAATCTCTCTTTGGCTAAAGAGGGACGGGGTGATTTGAAAAAAGTATCGACATTTATGTGGATTTATATGAATAGAAAAAATTGATATGCTATGATTGTTTTACCAGATACAACAACCTTTGATTCCAGCATACGCTTGGTACAACTCGTAGGAGGAGTAACCAAAGCGAATATGCTGAAAGTGTGCGACAAACTCGACTTATATGTTAGTCCTAACTTGAAGAAGGACGAGACGGCACGCCGAGTAGCACAGGAACTGCTCGATAGTCCTATTGAGATATTGAGCAACCTCAACAAGCAAGAGTTGCAAATTATCGATGAGTTTGTCAAGGGCGGTGCCAACACCTATGTAGTTCGTAAGATGCGCAAGACTCTGTACAAGCTTCAGAAACTATACTTGGTTGCAACCTATTGTGATGAAGCAAACCAGGAATGGCATATGCTCATGCCTGATGAACTTCGTGAAGTCTTGGCTAAGGATTACAAGTTCTACCTCGACTTGGCAGAGAAAGGGCAGAAAGGACCTACAGCCAAACAGCTCCGCATGATGGCAGCGATGAAGAGGATAATGGGGGAATGATAATTTTTAAATTTCAAACATTAAATCAAAATGAAAAACAATGATCAAATAGTTTTAAAATCTAAAGTAAGGGGATGCTTAAATTTTACTAAACAGAAGGGTAAAGTCAATGCAGATTCTGATGTAGATGGAAACTTAAATTATACAAGCCAAGAATTGCCAGATGATGAGAAATGCAATAATAAGGTAAGTTGGTGGACAAAGACGCATGTCATTTGTGTGGTTATAACAACTATAATTGCCGTCTTGGGATTTTTAATTCTTCACAATTTTATTAAGTTATAACTTGTCTTACGGTTTATCCGAATTTCTGTATTTTACAAAAAAAATGGTTATGATTAAAATGTTTGCCAAGATTAGAGGATGGTTCAATTTTGTACATCAAACTGTGAACAATTACAGCAACACCCTCCTTATGCCGATGAACGACTTCATTAAATCGTACAGTACAAATGGCATAACATATATTTCTTTTCCAAAATTCGCTGAAATAAGGCATCAAATATTGACAGAACCATATCGGCTCATACAATTCATGGGATTGTCAGGTATTGGCAAAAGCCGAATGATATTTGAGATATTCCATGGAATCGACAATTCAAATAATTATTATTGCAGCAATGCTTCTGATGATAGGTTACTGAATGAGTTATCTACATTCTTACGAGAAAGAATGAATGAAGAAGGTGTCATCGTTTTAGATGATTGCAACGGTGATGCATTTAGCAAAATTAGTAAGTTGCGTTTGGAAATCAATACCAAATACAAGATTATTGGTATTTATAATGATACAGAAGATATTGTACGAGAAAGAGGGGTAAACCAACTATATTTAAATCGTAGAGATTTGCTCGATTCTGTCAACCAATATATTCAAGATCAAATAGGATTGCTGGGCAATCAAGCAGAAAATATTGTGCGACAGATACAAGATATTTCAGATGGATTTCCTGTTGTGGCAATCAAGGCGATTCAGTCTTATAGAGAAAATGGTGTTACAAATTTGATGAATGAGGATGAACTTTGGAAGAAGATGTGTGGTTATCAAAGTCTCACGGTAGATGAACGAGTAGCCTTGCAGTCACTTTCTTTGTTCGAGCCCTTAGGTTATGAGCAAGAATTTGCACGTGATTATCAAATGGTAAAGTATAACGAAAATATAACTCCATTTGATTATAATCATCTGAAAATAGACGATATATTTGAGAAACTTGTAAAATCTTATAAAAATAAAGAGTTGATAGAAATAAACTCTTGTTGGCTTTTGGTGCGTCCTCTTCCACTTGCAGTATGGCTTGTAGGACAATGGTTTCGTAATTGCGGGCAAAATAGATTTGTGCAGGTTCTCAATGATTTGGATGCCATTCAAGAACAGGCACAAGCAAATAGAATGAAGCGTGCTTTGTGTAAGCGCATTCAAAATATGCAAGATAACGAAAAGGCAAAATACCTTTTTGAAAGACTCATGGCAGTAGGAGCCCCTTTCCATTATGAGGAAGTAGTATGTTCTGATTTTGGTTCACAGCTCTTCCTCGCAATATCTACAGTGAACCCAGTAGCCGTAACTAATTGCCTTTATGATGTTGTCATGCCCCGGTCTATAGATTGGACTAAAAATATCAAAGGTGATGTTCGTCGCAATTATATATGGTGCTTGGAAAGATTAAGCATGCCAGAGACTACTTTCCGTAAGGCGGCCCTTCTGCTGGCTAAATTTTCTTTGGCAGAAAATGAGTCCTGGGCTAATAATGCCACAGGACAGTTGCTCCAGCTTTTTCATGTAGCTTTGTCTGGAACAGAAACTACATTACGGCAACGTTTGGATGTGATAGAAGAACTGCGAACGTTGGGAGATGAGTATATTCCCATCGTATTAAAGGTAATAGATAGTGCTTTCTCTTACTCTCATTTTTCTCGCAATTCAGGATATGAGCATATTGATGGAAAAGTTTACACGGATTTTGAGCCTATGGGTGTTGACATTTGTGAATATTGGGAAGGATGTATAAAGATATTAGGTGAACTCTTACAATATAGACCAGATAGCGTAAATCAGATAGCTGATATTATTGTAAGTCATGTATATGATCTTAGTTTGCGGTCTGGTTGCTATGATTATTTGGAAAAACTCATCAATATGGTAGTTAATGCTCGTGGCAATGAATGGCCTGAGATGCACAAACAACTCTTGAAATTAAAGAGGTATAATCAAGACAGACTTTCTACGGAAAGAAAAGCAAAAATAGATGGGTGGCTGAAACTATTTGGTGCAAAGGACTTTTTGCTAACTTTGGATGAGGTCCATGCTACTTTTTATGCAGATAATAGGGAACTATCCTTTGAGGATAAGATGGCTCATGCCGTAGAGTATTTTACGCCTATAGCAAAACGCTTTCGAGATGAGAAATTATACTCAGATTCCGAATTGGTATTGAGATTGTTGGATAGTCAAACAAATGAAATCGCATTTATCCGTGCTATATCAAATGTGTTGACGCTACAACAGGTAAAAGAGTTATTTGATGTAATAATAAAGAATATTGCAGGAAAAGCTCAAGATTATCAAAGTAGTTTTCTGAATATCCTTTATTTCTCATTGCCAGAGAGTGAAGCCAAAAGGAAGTTCTTGCAATCTATATACGACTTGAAGAAATACCAGCAATATATTGTGTTAAAATCAAATTCAGAAACAAGCGATTTAAAAGTTCTGAAAGAGGTTGTAGATATAATAAACAATAAGCATATTTCTCCGAAAACAAGTCTTCGTCAATATCTCTATCGGGTAAATATAGATTCATCAGAAAGAATGTTTGAGGTTTGCAGCTATATCCGTAAGAATGTTGGTAACAGCGATGACATATTACTGGATTATATAGTAGCCAATGAGTTTTCTTCTTTTATTTTAGAGGGAGAAATGAAAACGTTGACCATGGAATTACTGTTGAATTACGATTATGCAAAGTCAACGGTGGATGCTTATAATGTCAATAGTCTTGTTACGAATATCTTGGAGTCAGGTAAAGAGGTGGATTTTGCCATTTCATATAACAAAAAACTGCTTAGAGAAATAAAAGATTATGATAGTTTTCGCGTGAATGAGCATCTGTATTATACTTTGTTACCGAAATACCAGGACTCGATATTAGGGGATATTTTGAAAGAAATCTCCAATAGAGAATCAGACTTTTGGTATTTTGGTGGCAAGGACTTGGGCAGTGGGGATGGCTTTGGAGTAGGACCATTGTTCCAATGCAATATAGAAACTATCAAGGAGGTTTGCCTCCAAGAATCTCAAGGCTGTTTGCCATATCGTCTTGCTTATCTCGCTCCAGTATTTGATTATTCAGATAAGGACGAACCATCATTTAGCCAATTCTTTTATTGGCTATTAGAGCATTTTGATAGTTTCAAGGAGCAGGAAGAAATTCTGTCAGAATTTAGTAGTAATATGGGCTCTTACTCATGGGTTGGCTCAATAATTCCGTTATTTGAAAAGAAGATAAACTGCTTCAAGAAGTTGGAGCATCATACGAATACCATTGTCAAGAAATGGGTAATTGAAAATGTATTGTCGCTTTCAGAGCAACTTCGTAAGGAGCAGAATTCTGAAAGCTACAGAAAATTATGTTGATAATTATGGATGAATTAGAAAGGTTGTCAAGTGAACTAAAGCAGTTCTTGACGAAATATAATAAACGGATAATGCTTGGTCATTTTACTCAACTGATGGAAACATCTTCGTCGGGTATGGCACAAAATGAGCTTGGCCGATTGTCCTCTCCAATGAGGCAACTATATTATCTGGCAGGTCTGTTGGTTACTACCACAAAAAGTGGCGTGGAAGTAAATTATACAGAAGAAGACTGGACCTATATCGTAGAACATTTAAATACCATTGAGAATGAGTATTTTAAGATATTCTTTCCAACAGAAAAAACAGAGATAACTGATGAATGGAAGAAAAAACGTGTAGTGGCAATGCCAACATTTCTTTCTTATTTTAACCAGGGACCTTTGAATTTTGAAGAACAGTCTATTAGCTGGATTTCAGATTTATATCAAAAATTAGATGCAGCGATAGAAGCTGAAACAGGATTAAAGACAAAAGATTTCCTTCTTTTCTATGACAAATTGGATAGATGGTGTGAAGATAACTTGCAGAGTTTTTCAAATACTAATACAACTCCAATTCGCTCTGATTGGCAAGATTATACAAGTTTAAAAATCGGGGTGGTAGATGAGGCACCAGATGAGATTAAAGCATTGGGAAACACCAGATTGCCAATGTGTACTTTGGTTGCAGACTATGGTATAAAGAATCGTTTCAAAGCTTCAGATTTAGTGGACGAAAAACTTCCTTTGAATAAAGTAGAACAGATTTTGTCTTTGCTTTCTTTTAAAGTGGAAGATTCTGATTTCCTCTACTATACCTCAACAACCAATCCTTTATATCGTTTTCCTATATTAAATCTAGAGGATGGTCTTTATCAAGTTTTTGAAATAAAGCAAGTCTTGCATGCAATAGACGCATATTTAGAGAATTTATCTTGTTCTACAGATAATAACAAGACCAAGTATATAAAGGAAAAAGGTAAATTACTGGAAAATAACATCGTTAGCTTATTCAAATCAATCTTTGGAAGGTATGTAAAATGCTATACGAGCTATTATGTAGATGACTGCGAGCAAGATATTTTAATCTTGTGGAAAGACAATGCTTTCATTATTGAAGCCAAAGCATATGATATAAAAGAGCCATTTCGAGACCCAGAGCGGGCATATAAACGAATTCTTCAAGATTTCAATCGTAGTATTGGTTATGCATATAAGCAAACATGGCGAGTTGCAGAAAAGTTTTACAAGCAAGAACCTTTAGAAATAAAAGATGAACATGGAGTCTTGATTGATACCATTGATACTGCAAAATATAAAAATGGTGATTTTTCAATCATTGTCACTCAGAAATCTTTTGGACAAATTCAAGCAGATTTATCTAATACGTTAGATATCGAAGAAGGAGGATTTTATCCATGGGCTATAAAGTATGACGATTTGGACGTATTTCTTCGAACAATTAAGGCTTTACATAAGAAGCCACAGTTCCTTGTAGATTTTCTATTAGATAGAGAAGCTTTGCATGGTCATGTTATATGCTCTGATGAACTCCAAATTTGTGGAGGCTATCTTATGGACGAGTTAACTAGTGATATCTGTCAAAGTGATAACCTCATAGCTTGTAGTCCAGAATTGGCTTCTATTTTTGATGAACAGTATAGAAAAGGGCTGGGATTTAAAAATGAAAGACATTGGACGGAAAAACATGATGGAAAAACTCTTTTTGTTTAGATACTATGTCAACTCAAACATCAGATAATAATAAGCTGATAGCGAAGAATACGTTGCTTCTTTACTTCCACATTCTTTTTATGATGGTGGTTCCGATATATACGAGCTGACTCATAATAGAATAATATTTATGACGTAAAAAAAGTGATAATTATGACCGAAGAACAATATAACGAATTGCTGAAAGCCTACACAAAGGAGGCTTTGGCAAGCATGATAAAGGCAGATATACGCAGTAGGTTCCCTGAACCTTATGCTAGTATGTATTGCCAGCAGTTT
>ERZ1035001.93-NODE-93-length-60102-cov-113.272736_pt1 | contig 60102 bp, 99 predicted proteins | sample MGYA00520685_ERZ1035001 | MGnify/ENA primary metagenome ERZ1035001 (study PRJEB33766, sample SAMN09781749) | gut metagenome | biome: gut microbiome | host: Homo sapiens | place: Madagascar | study: EMG produced TPA metagenomics assembly of the PRJNA485056 data set... | reverse complement strand
TTCGCCCATTCTGTATCACACAGACAGTAAGAGTAGGCAATAAGCCGAAATCAGAAAAAGATACAAAAAAGTGCATGACCATTCCGAAAAGGATAAATACAAAGGTTTTTTTACAATGGATAAAGATGTTATATGTGATTTTGGAAACCTGTATAGAGCTTATAAGAAAGCTAAAGCAGGCAAAGGATTTAATGGCAGCAGTGCTAAATTTCAAATAATGAACCTTGAGGGATTACACATTTTGAAAGAACAGCTTGAAAATCAGACTTACCGGATGAATCCGTACAATGAATTTAAGGTATATGAGCCTAAAGAAAGAGTGATCAAGTCCTGTTCGTTCAAAGATAAAGTAGTACAGCATTGCTTATGCGACAATGTATTGCATCCGAGATTGGAAAGTGAGTTTATTCGAACTAATTATGCCGGGCAGATAGGAAAAGGTACACATTTTGGAATGGATTGCTTAAAAGAGCAAATGTTGGATTTTTATAATCAACATGGAATTAATGGATGGATTTTAAAATGTGATATTACAAAATTTTTCTATCAAATAGATCACGATATTTTAAAAGATATTGTTGATTACTATTTCCCGGATGACTATACACAATGGTTGAATCATTTGTTGGTTGACAGCACATATGGTCTTGGGCTTCCGTTAGGTAATCAAGCCGCACAGGTATATGCATTGCTTATTCTGAATGGATTAGATCACTTTACGACTGGCGAATTAGGCATAGAACTATATGGAAGATACATGGATGATTTCTATTTAATTCATCACGATAAGGAATATTTAAAGTGGTGTCTTGAATGTATAAAACAATTCGTGAATAGCATTGGTTTATCGCTTAACGGTAAGACACAAATAATTCCATTTAAAAACGGACTGTTATTTACAGGTTTTCATCATTACATAACAGCAAACGGAAAATACATAAGAAAATTGAATGGCGTAAACAAAAGAAGAATACGAAAAAAGATTAGAGTTTGGGCGAAACTTGTCAATTCTGACAAAATGTCAGAGCAAAAATTTTATGAAAAATATAATGCTTGGAAAAATCATGCAATGCATGGTAATTGCATTAAATTATGTCATTCAATGGATTTATATGTTAAGGAGGTACTCAAACATGAGCAAATTTAAAATCGGAGACAGAGTGAAAGTTAAAGACGATTTTTTTACAACATACGATATTAAGGGTAAACCTGGCACCATCATATTCGAATATAAAACTGACTGTTTAGTAAAATTTGATGACTTCCATGATGGCGGTAATGGAACTATGTACGACAAGGATATTGATGGAACGCATCTTTCTGGCAAACAGTGCTTATATATGGACAAGGCTAACATTGAAAAAATAGCACCAGAAACCATCGTTATCTACAAAAAAGATAGACAGGTGATTGCACTTGATAAATCGACAGGAAAGAAATCCATTGCACGTTGTAATCCGGAAGATAAATTTGATTTCAACATTGGTGCCAGATTGGCATTTGAACGGTTAACCAGTTCAGAGCCAAAAGCAGATAATAGCATTAACGATACAGCAAAAGAATTATACAAACTTTATAAATCTTTTGTTGATGCAGGATTTACAGAAAATGAAGCATTTCGGTTATTAATTAACATCACAATCGGAGGTATGAAATAATGGCAGAGAACACAGCAGTAGCAGAGAAAAAGGCTTTTACCACTTCATTAAGCGAGTGGAGCAATACAATTACGGGTCTTATTGTGAATGATTATAAGGCTTGTGGAATGGAATTAGATGATTATTCAAAAGAGTGCGCTATTGAAGCCATGACAAGTATTTTTAATCTTGTGAAAAACGACCCGAAATCCGATATGGGTAAATTAGACACAAGTAATCTGACTGGAATTGTAAAAAGATGTGCTAATCTCAAGCTGAATGCCAGTGCATATCCTAGAGAGTGCTACTTCCAGTTAAGAAACGTAAATGTAGGAAAAGACCCACAGACAGGTAGAGATATCTGGCAGAAACAGGTTGAAATGGGTATTGAGGGTAATGGATATGATTCATTACTTTCCAATTACGGCAAGAATGTAAAACAGGTGTATCCGCACTGGATTGTAAAAGAGGGAGATAAATACATCCCGCCAAAACACAAAGGATTATCAGTTACAGAACCGGAATGGGAAGAAAAAGGATTATCAAGCAAAGCCGTAAGGGTTGTTTATCCGGTAATGCTTACTGACGGAACGGTAACGTATCTTTCTGCTGATCGTGACAGCGTTAAAATCAATCTTCTTGCACATGTAAAACAGAACATGATGAATGCTACTTTTGGAATCTGTGCGGACAGATATAAGGCTACAGAGAAGCAGAAATCAGAAATCAAAGATAAGAAAAATGAGGTTCTGAACGCTTTGAGAGCGTGTAAAACAGTTGATGAAATGCTTGAGTGTGAGATTGCAAAACCTTTTATCAGCGGTGCATGGTTAGATACACCAGAAAGCATGATTCAGAGAAAAATGTGCAACAATGCCATTAGAAAATATCCGAAAAATTATGATCCAATGGCAAGACAGGCAATTCTTGAGATGGATGATATTTATAAAACAGCACAGGCAGAAATTGAAGAAAACGAAAATTCTGTTGATTTTATCGAAGCTGATGCAGAAGTCGTTTCGGCTGATGCAGAAGTTGTAGCAGCAGAACCAGAGAACTCTATGCCGGATTTTATGAAAGGTGAGTAAGTATGACACTGGAAGAACGTGTAATCGTTGAAACTTACACAGGCTATTGCATGACAAGCGGTGATGAAAGAAATGCGGTGTATGAATACATGCAAAAACTTCTTGGCAGACCGGTTTATACTCACGAATTGGCTCAGAAATCTGTTGTAAATAAATTGCAAGAAAAGAGCAAAGCAGATTTTATTGAATTGTGTAAAGGAAAGTGAGGTTTTTAAATTATGTTTTTGATTAAATTAACTGTTTTATTGTGGGTTGCCTATTTTATTTTGCTGGATGTCGTAAAAAACAGTTTGAATACCGATGAGAAATTGAATATGTCTTTGTATAAAGATTATTGCCCTAAAAGAGTTATTGCGGTTGGGATTTTCTTTATCGGTGCGATTTTAGAATCAATAATTGCTTTAGTGAAAATTTTATTTTTCTTATAAAGAATAATGAGGTAATTAATATGATTTTAAAAACTATTGGTTCCGGAAGTTCCGGTAACTGCCATTTACTCACAGCAAGCAATGGAGAAACACTTATCCTTGATTGTGGTGTTCCGATTTCTGAAATCAAAAAAGGGTTGGATTGGAATATTAAAAATGTGGTTGGGTGTGTTGTCACTCACCGGCACGGAGATCATAGCAAGTCGGTAAAAGATTTTAGGCAAATGGGAATACCGATATATGGCTTATATTCAAAGGCTGTTCCTATGAGAACAATGAAAATAGGAGAGTTTAATGCAAAGCCTTTTGACTTAACAACAGTAGATGGCAGATGGACACATACAAATGCAGATGGTAGTGAGTGCCCTTGCTATGGATTTTTGATTACGCACCCAGAGATGGGGAAAATGCTTTATATTACCGACACAGAGCTGATTAAGTGGCGATTTAAGGACATAAACCACATCCTCTTAGGTGTGAACTATGACAAGGATTTAGTTGATAAAGACAACGACCCAAAGACAAAACACGTCTTCAGAGGTCATTTATCCATTAACACAGCTTGTGATTTTGTTAAGGTAAATTATTCAGATAGCTTGCAGAACGTTATAATGTGCCATTTATCGGAAGAAAATGCAGATAATGATAACTTTATCGAACAAATGAAAAAAGTCGCTTGTGTGGCGAATGTGGACGTTGCAGAAGCAGGCAAAGAATGGGAACTACACAATCCAAATGTTGCACCATTTTAAAGGTGATTAATATGTACAACGAATGCAAAAATTGCAGAGATAGAACACAAGAATGCCATGCTACATGCGTTAAGTATTTTATATTCACTATGCAAAATGATGAAACTAAACGGCGTAGGCAGGAAGCATACATGCGTGACTGCTTCACCATAGAAAGCGTTATGCGTGCCGTTTATGACAAGAATAATATTCACCATGCCGATTATGGCTATTGTGTGAGAACTAAAAGGAAAAGAGGTATGACATGAATAAAGTTATCCTGATCGGAAGATTGGTTAGAGATCCAGAAGTAAGATATTCGCAGGGAGAAAAGCCGATGGCTATTGCCAGTTACAGCCTGGCAGTAGATCGAATGTTTAAAAGAGATGGAGAACCATCAGCTGATTTTATTAACTGCAAAGCATTTGGGAAACAGGGCGAATTTGTTGAAAAATATCTGAGAAAAGGTATGAAGATTGCAATTACAGGGCGCATTCAGACTGGCAGCTATACCAACAGAGACGGAAACAAGGTGTATACGACGGATGTAGTAGTGGAACAACACGAATTTTGCGAAAGCAGAGCAGAATCTGCTAACAATTCCGGTTATGCACCGGTGCAGCAGCCGCAGCCATCTCCAGCACCTGTGAGTTCTGCAAATGATTTCATGACAATTCCAGATAACATGGAAGAGTTACCATTCAATTAGAGGTGAAGATATGAGTAAACACACTATTGATGAATTGCACCAGTGGCAGGCATTGCCACTGAGTGTAAAAATCAGAATGACCAAAGAACGTATTAGAAACTGGATTAATGAATTTGGTGAAGATGGGGTGTATGTAAGTTTTTCCGGCGGTAAGGACAGCACCGTTCTTCTCGATCTGGTAAGGAAAGATTATCCAGAAGTTAAAGCAGTGTTTGTAGATGTACCCACTCAATATCCAGAGTTAAAGGAATTTGCCAAGACTTTTGATAACCTTGTGATTTTAAAACCTAAAATTTCATTTGCACAGGTTTGTGAAAAGTATGGATTTCCGATGATTAGCAAGGAAGTGTCAGAATGTGTTTATTATGCAAGAAAATACTTAAAAAGTATTGTTGAAAAACTTGAAAGTGAAAGAACAATCTTGACAGACAGACAGATAATCGGTTCTGCTCAAATGGCAGATATGCTATGCGTAGAACGGAGGCTAGGCAAAGAGAATTACAAGAAAGTAATGATGGAGATTATCCCTAGCGTTTTAGAAAAAGCATATAGGGAAGCAAAGAGAAACGGAGAAAAAATTGATTGTAGAACAAAAATGCTTTTCGGAGAATTAGAGCACAGAGATAAAGGAATTGTAACCAATGAGTATTCCAAAATGTATGACAAGTCACGCTATAAGTTTTTTCTGGATGCACCATTTGATTTATGTGGAAATGAATGTTGTAAAACAATGAAAAAAGAGCCATTGCGATTATATGCAAGGGAATCGAAAAGAGTGCCAATAACCGCACAAATGGCGAGTGAAAGTAAATTACGCACTCAAAGTTGGCTACAAAACGGATGCAATGCTTTTGATAGTAAAAATCCTATGAGCAATCCTATGAGTTTTTGGACGGAACAAGATGTGTTGCTTTACATCAAAGAAAACAATTTACCAATATGTTCCGTTTATGGCGAAGTAGTCACGGATTATGAAGCTATGGGGCAATGTGAAAATCAGATGTCATTTGCTGATTTTGGGATTTCTGATAAGGAAATACCATTACTGAAAACTACAGGTTGCAAAAGAACCGGCTGCGTGCTGTGCGGGTTCGGTTGCCACTTAGAGAAAGAAAGCAGATTTGAACTTTTGAAGCAGACACATCCTAAATTTCACAATCTGCTTTATGTCTTGAAAAACAATGGTGTTACATACGCAGAAGCCATTGACTGGGTGAATGAACATGGTGGTTTTAACATTAAATATTGAGGTGAAACATGAGAAAAAATAAGGACCAGTTACAACAGGAAGTAGCGAAGATCCGGCGGTTTGTGGATGGAGATTCCAGAGATGTGGCAATAAAAGCCAGAGTAATGGAAGAACCAGATGAATTTGGGGATGCGTTTATCGAATGCCCGTGCAGAGCAGTAATACATGTTAATGAGATACACCGAGACAGGTGCATTTATTGCTGGAAATGTGGTCAGAAATTAGATTGGAGCGTGAAATGAGATTAATTGATGCAGATTCGCTGAAAAGAGATTTAAAGTCGGTTACTTTAAGCAACGGGACTTTGTTAAATACAAATACCGTGTTGCTATTGTTGGATAAATATCCGACAGCTTACGATGTGGATGGAGTGGTGCAGAAGTTGGATGAAATGAAAAGAAAATCATTATATGGTCATGCAATTTCTTTTTCGGATGAGGATTTAGGGAAAGCATTTGGATTTGAAATTGCTATTGATGTAGTAAAGAGAGGTGGAAATAGTGACAAATAGAGAAAAATATGCGGAACAGATTTTAGATATTGCATGTAGTGGAACACGTATTGCAGTCAAAAAAAATGCTATGGAGCCGGTTCCGTGCCAAGACATTCCATGCGCAGACTGCTATCTTAGATTAAAAAAGGGTAGCATGTGTGAAGATGCATGTAAAGAATGGTGCGAATCAGAATATGAAGAACCATCAATTGACTGGAGTAAGATACCGGTTGATACGCCAATTTTGGTTAAGTATATCGAAAATGATGAATGGCGACGCAGGTATTTTGCAGAATTTAAAGACGGCGTTGTTTATACATGGAAAGACGGAAAAACATCATGGAGTTCATTAGGTTTTGATAAAGTTGACTGGGAATACGCAAAACTGGCAGACGATGAGGTATAAGTAATGAAAAAATATAAAAATACAGTGGCATATGTAAGCAATTATTGTACACATGCATTAGAAGAAATATTAATTAATCACGGAAATGTCGGGTATAAATTAGTTTCTACACAAATGGTAGAGAATAAATATGGTGTACAGATAATTTATTTATTTTTTACGAAAGAAATTGAGGAATAAAAAAGAAAGGACGTTGAATAAAAATTGAGTTATCAGAACATAGCAAAAGCTAAAGCCATAGAAAAGAAAAACAAGGAACGCTGGCTGAAAGTAAATTCAACTCTGAATGACAAAAGCGGAATTTATATTCTGATCAGAACTGATGAAAACGGTTTCAGATATGCATATATCGGGCAAGCAGTTCATGTTTTGACCAGATTGGCACAACACCTTGTAGGGTATCAACATATTGATCTTTCGCTAAAAAAACACGGTTTGTATGACTGCGGCAAAAATCCCTATGGTTGGAAAGTCTGTTTTTATAATTATCCTAAAGAAGAACTGGACTGGCTGGAACAATATTTTATCAAAACTTATGCAAATTCAGGATATCAGCTCCGCAATAAAACTTCTGGTTCACAAGGGGCAGGTAAGGCACAGATTGATGACTACAAACCACATAAAGGCTACAGGGACGGCATACAGCAAGGTAAAAAGGTGTTGGCAAGGGAATTATCGTCTATCGCTGAAAAACACCTTAAAATCGAATTGAGAGAAGATAAAGCTAATAATAAGGTGTCACAGAAGCAGTATGAGAAGTTTATGAGCTTGATAAGTGAGGGAAACTATGAGAATAGGGCTGATTGATGTAGACGGACACAACTTCCCAAACTTACCACTTATGAAATTGTCATCATGGCATAAACAGAACGCAGCCTTATGCATCCTCAGTATGCTGACATGTTTATAAGACAATACATTTTGGATGAAAAATATTGGAAACAGGAGAAAAAGTGATGTTCGAAGTAGGACAGAAATATAAAATTTATAGAAACGGTGCAACTGAAATCAGAGAGAAAGACTGGGTAAATGCAGTGGTTGAATCTGTACCAGATCACGGCAGATTTGTACGTCTGAGATTACATTTTACTGGTGGATTCACATGACACACAAACTATGTAGAATCATATCCGGTTGCAGAACTTGAGAAAATGATCGAAAGTGGCGAATTAGTGCGAATATAGGAGTGGAAATCATGGAACAGCAGGCAGCAGAACAGATTAATTGTATTCTTGAACTTTTGCGTAATTGCCTTATTCAGAATGGCGTGAGCATTGGATTTACAGAGGATAATGAACTGATGTTTTTTGACACAGACACTTATCTGGAAGATGAAATATTCTGCGGATTTACAGTCCCGATTGAAAAATTAGTGAGGTAGCAGCATGAATAAAAAACCACATAAAACAATGGGCGTAAGCCCTATCACAGATACTATTTATTATGGAACCGTAAAAAATGATATGTGGGTTGGCGAAAGAGAAATTGTGACTGACATTGCAATTAGAGCAGTATTTGAATGGTTCATGAATAAGTGTGAAAACGAAGCTCATGGTAATGAATACCAGGTTAGATTTGGAAACTTGCCATATGTATTATCAATGAAGAAAGAGGAGAATAATGAAAAACGTAGATAAAATTCGTTCCATGAGTGATGCGGAGCTGGCAGATTTTTTGTGTGAAGTATCTTCATATACATCGGAATATCGTTGTGAAGAATGCATGGCATCTGAGTATTGCAAGCAAGGACATCAAGGCTTTATTGACTGGTTGCAGGCAGAATGTGAAGAAACAAATTGATTGTTCAAACAAAAGATAGATAAAGGGGTGATAGCGTGGAAAAAGGGTGGATAAGATTACACCGCCAGATACAAGATTGTTGTATCTGGCAAGTAGACGAACCTTTCGACAGAAGAAGTGCATGGATTGACTTATTGTTATCCGCAACTCACCGACAAAAAAAGATGGTAATTGACAGTAAAACGGTGATTATTGAACGAGGTTCTTTCATGACAAGTGCACTTAAGCTTTCAGAGCGTTGGAAGTGGAGCCGCGGTAAAGTTTTGCGTTACTTAAAACTGTTGGAAAGCGAACACATGGTGAACACTAAACGGACACCAAAAGGAATGCTTGTAACCATTGTAAAATATGAGGTTTACCAACACAACGACTTACTACACGATACAACGGTCAGTACAACGCATAATACAACTATCGGTACAACTGATGATACAACACTCGATACAGCAGTCAGTACAACCAACGGTACACCTGTCGATACATCTATAGGTACAACAGTCGATACAACGGTCGGTACACAAAACAATAATGTAAAGAATGATAAGAATGTAAAGAATGTAGAGAATGAAAAGAATAACAAAGAAAGAGGTTCTTACGAACCTAGAAAGAAAGGCGATCCGTATTACCCGGATGATGAACTTCTGGAAACTGCATTCAGAGAATTTTTGTCAATGCGAATCAAAATCAAAAAACCGTTGGCAACCAAGCAGGCATTAACCCGGATGATGAACAAGATTCAAACTTTGTCTGGCGGGGACAATGACTTGGCGGTAAAGATTCTGAACCAGTCAACTGATCACTGTTGGACGGATGTGTATGATTTGAAAAATGATTACAATGGCAGACAAAAGAAAACGGATTATAACAAACCGATAGATTGGAGTGGTGTATAGTGACGAGAGAAGAAACAGTAAAAATTATTCGTATTATTTGTGGCAGCTTCCCGAATTTTAAGCCAAGTGATTTGAGTGAGACTGTTGATATCTGGAACATGATGCTTGATGAATACACATACAATCAGATTGCAGGAGCATTAAAATCATATATTCTGGCAGATTCGACAGGGTTTGCACCAAGCATTGGTCAGCTGATTGCAAAAGTCAAAACAATTGAGGAACCGGCACAGCTAAATGAATCAGAAGCATGGGGATTAGTCAGCAAGGCAATTCGGAACGGGTATTACGGAGCGGTGGAAGAGTTCTCAAAACTCCCGCCGTTGGTACAGAAAGCAGTCGGAACACCAGACAACCTTAGAAACTGGTCACAGACGAACCTTGAAAGCGTTGAAACGGTTATTCAATCCAATTTCTTGAGAGCGTACCGGGTAGAAGCACAGAGAGCGGCAGAAATATCAAAAATGCCATCTGACGTCAAAACAATGATTGAGAATACGTCTCAGAACTCGTATTCGGCTCAAATAGCGAATAAAAATGAATGTTCGGTAAAATCCTTGCTTGAATATAAAAAAACGGAATATGGTCAAAATAACGATACTACAGTGCCTATGCCGAATGATTGGCGTACACGATTAGATAAGGGGTGGAATTGATGAATCAATACAAAGTTTTTGTGAATGGAAAAACATTTTTAGAAACTGCAACTTCTGCGGAACTTAATGATACATTTGGAATTTCTCCGTTAAAAGCAAAAAATATGGCAAATGAGCACAGGCCGGAGAACATTGAAATCCGCTTGGAAAAGATTGGCGAGGTAGAAAAACCATTAAAACTGAGCATGGCAACCAGATTTATTCAACGGTTTGGAAAGGAAGCATATGCCGAATGGATGGAAATGAACAAAAGATATGGCGGCAAGGTGAACGTATGAGCAGTAAATTAACAAGAGCAAAGAGAAAAAATAAGCCTAATTATGGTTGGATGCAGTCAGAAATTGATGCTATCGGTGCTTATCAGAGCCGGATTAACTGGATGTCTAAAATGTCTAGCAAGGCATATACGAACATAAAAGAAATATCATTGTGGGTTCTGCATGATAAATTTGGTTTCGGTTTGAAACGGCTGAACCGTGTTTGTGAAAAAGTGCAGTCAGCGGTTATCAAAAACGATCAGATTGGCATAAAAGTTGACCAGATGATTATTTACTGCAAGAAAAAAATGGATATTGATATCTATGCGGAGTGCAAACGCATACCAAGAAATGCGAGATATCAGATTGCCGGAATCGAGCATCCAAAGAACCCTAGAGACATGCTGGACTATACACAGGCAGCAACACTGGCCTGCTCATTGGCAATCTGCATGGTTTGTGCAGAGTTACAGGAAATTGAAAAATTCAGTAAAAAGCAGATACGGAATTTTGTTAGTGAATGTATTGCACTGATTAACGATTATCTGGCAACTGGATATATTACACAGGAAGATGTTACAGCAATTTTGAAGAAAGAAGTAAAATTCGACATGAGAGGTGGAGAAGATGGAGAACAGCAAAAAGGTAGTGCCAATATGGGAAAAAGTGACATTAACTCTTGAGGAAGCAGCAGCTTATAGCAATGTTGGCGTCAATCGGTTAAGAGAGATGACCAACGATCCTAGATGTAAGTACGTTATCTGGTGCGGAAATAAGAGATTGATAAAGAGAAAAGAGTTTGAAAAATTCATTTCAGAAAATGTGGAAATGTAGACTTTTAAAGCCTTATGTAGTAATATGAAATTACTGTATTAAGGCTTTTTCTTTTAAAGAAAGGGGTGCGAATAATGGGGAAAAGCCTAAAAGGAAAAGAACTTGGAATAGGTATTTCTCAAAGAACCGATGGATTTTACATGGGTAGAGTAACTGATCGCAACGGAAAAAGGATTTCTAAAAATTTTAAAAAACTACAGGATTGTAGAAAGTGGGTATCAGACATGCAGTTTGAAAAAGAGCATGGTAATGTTCTGCGTGGAGATAATCCCACTGTTGAATCGTGGTTTAATTACTGGTACGAAAAATTAAAAAAACCGTTCTGGAAGCCAAACACGCAGAGCGCAAATTTAACAAGATGGTCAAGACACATAAAGCCAGTAATAGGAGATATGTTGATTAAAGATGTCAAACCAATTCATTGCAGCGAAGTATTTGAGGTTATGTTGGAAAATGGGATGAAAAAGAATACTATGCAATGTGTTCGTGAAGTGATGCATGGTTTTTTTGAATCCGCTGTTGAAAATTCTTTTATAACCTTTAACCCGGTAACAAAAAGTGTAAAAATACCAGTGGAAGAAGAACCCAAAATAAGATTTTTGACGGTGCAGGAGCAAAAAGATTTTCTTGAGAGATCGAAAAATACTGCAAATTATAATTTTTTTGCATTTGCGTTACAGACCGGTATGAGAGTCAGTGAAATTCTTGCGCTGACATGGGATGATGTTGATTTTGAAAAGAATAAAATATTCGTAAACAAAACATTATTTCAAGACACAGACAAAAAAATAAAAGTCGGAACGCCAAAATCGAAAACAAGTATACGCACTGTTCCACTGACAGAAGAAGCAAAGAAACTGCTTAATGCACAAAAAGAAAAAAATGCAAAATTAAAAGTAATTAGTTTGAAATATAAAAATAATATTTTTTTAAATACGCATGGTGTTTTGAATACTAGAAGTTCACTTAATACGTTATTGAAATCTTATTGTAAAAAATATAATGTGGATGTTTTTTCAATGCATTCTCTGAGACACACTTATGCCACTAGGTGTATTGAAGCAGGAATAAGACCAAAAACATTACAGGTAATCCTTGGACATTCGAGCATAACAATAACAATGAACCTTTACGTCCATGCGACAGAAGAAGCAAACGAAAAGGAGATTTTGAAGCTGGAAAATTACCTAAAAGTGGTGTAATTGGTACGGAATTGGTACAAAACTATATAACTAAATAGCACGAAATCCAGTAAAATCAATGGTTTAAAGCACATAAGAGAAGTAATTGAACATATCATTTCCTTATGGAATAACGCAAAAACGACTTTCTGTTTAAAAGCCTACATAAGTCTACAAACCTTATAAATACTGGGAATAAAGCAATTTTAAAAGCTTAACAAAAATCTACAAAAATGTTTAAATCCAACTTTTAATTGGTACAAAATTGGTACGTTTTTAAAAATTGGTACAAAAATTGGTACAAAATTGGTGTAAAAAATAGCATAAGAAAATAGCCTTAATACAGTTGAAAAAAGTTGGTGCCGTTAGGCATCTTTTTTTATGTCTGAGCATATAATATAAGGGGTGCTTTTTGTCAATTTCTCAAAAAAATATTCTGGAGGTATTGCCATGATAAAAGTGCCGGATTTTACCAAAGATGAAATTAATTACATTTTAGATAAAGCTAACTTCACAGATCAGCAGCACACATTGTTTATGCTTCGAAACAAAGAGTGCAGCTACGAGATGTGCGCTGAGGAAATGAACGTGAGTATTGCTACAGTGAAACGTATAGCAAAAACTATGAATGAGAAAATAAGAAAAGTGATGTGATACTTTTTTGAGCCGATACTGATATGGTATCTGCTTACTTTTTATGCAAAAATTTATTTAGAAAGAGGGTGACAATGTGTTTTCAGATGAAATTTTAGAGAAAATTTTTAACAGAAAAGAGATGCAAAGGCTTGATTTGCAGACACAATCCTCTGTGATACATGCGATCGAGGAAGTTTTAGAGGGGGAAAAACAGAATGCAGATGAACAACCAGTATCCGAATAGCATATACAATCCGCAGATACAGCCATATTTCCAATATGGGAATTATGGTGGAAACCAATACCAACAGCAGAGATTCGAACCACAGCAGCAGTTTCAACAGCAAATGCAACCGGTGCAGCAGTCACAATCGACTTTCATAAATGGAAAAATTGTTCCATCGGTTGATGTGATTAATGCAAACGATGTTCCGATGGACGGAAGTGTTGCAATATTTCCAAAACAGGACATGTCGGAAATTTATGCTAAACAGTGGAATGCTGACGGGACAATCCGTACCGTCGTGTTTAAGCCAGCTTTAAATGAACAGGCTAACAACTTATCAAACGATAAAGAAAAAACGGTTTTAGAAGCACTAGAAGATGTCAGAAGCGGATTTAATGAAAAGATAAACGAACTTGTAAGTGAAATTTGCAAGTTGGAGCAAAAAATTTGCGATACACCAACTAATAGAACAACTAAATCAAAGAATAGCACAACTTAGTTGGTGTATTAGTTAAAATGTAGTTGGTGTATAGTCTAAAAAAAGTTGAAATATTAGACTAAAAAATTTGATAGTTCAATATTTTTCGAAATTTTGAACAAAAAAGGACGGTGCAGAATGAACCCATTAAATATTTTCCAGATGATGAAAAACGGAAATCCACAGCAATTTTTACATCAGATGATGGGAAATAATCAGATTATGAGTAATCCCTTAATGAAGAATACAATAGAAATGGCTCAAAAAGGCGATATGCAAGGAATTGAGCAAATGGCACGAAATTTGTGTAAGGAAAAAGGTCTAAATGCAGACGATGTAATAAATCAGATCAAAAGCAAGTTTAATAATTAATGGCATAATAGATGTTTGTATACAATTCCTGGGTGACATCTTTATGAATAAAATTTTCGGAGGTAAAACTATGTTTAACTCAAACAATACGCCTTTTACCATGCCTGTTATGCCGGCTACCGGCGGTTATTCTGACGGTGGCGCATGGGGCGACGGGGGATGGTTATGGATCATAGTCGTGTTCGCGTTGCTTTTTGGATGGGGAAACAACGGATTTGGCGGTTTCGGTGGCAATAACGGTGGTGGTTATGTTGCTACAGCAGCTACGCAGGCTGATATACAGAGAGGATTTGATAATTCCGCAGTTATCAGCAAGTTAGATGGTATTTCCAACGGACTTTGCGACGGTTTTTATGCAATGAACAACAGTATGCTTACCGGTTTTAACGGAATCAACACAAATATTATGCAGACAGGCTATGGCATTCAGCAGGCTATTAACGCTGATACTGTTGCTAATATGCAGAACACAAATGCGTTACAGTCACAGTTGGCTAATTGCTGCTGTGAGACAAGAGAAGCTATTCAAGGTGTAAATTACAACATGGCAACAAACACATGTGCGTTGCAGAACACCATGAACACAAATACAAGAGATATCATTGATAGCCAGAACGCAGGCACTAGAGCCATTTTGGACTATCTCTGCAATGAAAAAATTTCTTCCTTACAGGCAGAAAATAATGATCTGCGCAGAGCAGCTTCACAGGATCGTCAGAGCGCACTGCTTACAACTCAGATGGCAGCTCAGACACAACAGATTATCAACGCTGTGAACCCGGCTCCGATTCCGGCATACACCGTTCCATCTCCGTATGGATATGCTTGCGGATGCAATACTGGTTGCGGATGCTAAAAGCACAACAGAATAAGAGTAACTTAACCAAGGTTTAACCAAGATTTATCCAAGGTTTAGACAAGGTTATGTCTGCTTTAGCAGTATTACAGTGATAAGGGGCAGACTGTTGTTTGCCCCTAAATTCGATTTAGGAGGTAAATTATATGGCAGAATATTTAGCTGTTGCGTCACAGGAAGTGGCTGCTAACGGAAATGTTGTTTTTACAAACACAGCAGTTAAAGGCTCTAACTGCATTCAACACAGAGAGGGTTCTGGAATTGTTACGCTTAGAGGGATTACAAATCAGTGCCGGGCAAGATATTTTGTAGATTTTTCTGCAAATATTGCCGTACCTACTGGCGGTACGGCCGGAGCAATTTCGCTGGCAATCGCAATCAGTGGTGAACCTGTTCTTTCTTCACAGATGATCTCTACACCGGCAGCAGTGGCGCAGTTCAATAATGTTTCGGCTGGAATCTATGTAGATGTTCCGAAAGGCTGTTGCGTAAACATCGCCGTTGAGAACACCAGTGGTGTTGCTATTGACGTAGCTAACGCTAACTTAGTTGTAACAAGGGAGGCGTAGAGTTATGGATATTAAAAGAATGCATTGCATGATTGAGAAAATTGCAGAGTGCGCTGAAAGTGAGTTCAATAAAGGGATAGAGAATGTTGACCCGGTAGAGATGGGGCAGGTAACAGATATGCTCAAAGACCTTGCGGAAGCCATGTATTACAGAACGCTAACCAAAGCAATGGATGAATCTGAAACAGATGAGATCATGGAAATGTTCGATAGATACGGCGATGGTGGTAGAAGATTTTACGACAATTACCGATATGCAAACGGACGTTTCGCACCTAAAGGAAGAGGAACGCGCAGAGGATATGAGGAAATGCCATACTGGCACATGACTCCGGAAATGTACCATGATTGGACTGACGGACGTGATATGGATAGAGACAGAATAGGTAGAATGTACTATTCTGAACCATCACGCATTTCTGACAGTGCTATGCGTGATTCAAGAGAGGGTAGAAGTGGCATGAGCCGTAAGACATACATGGAGAGCAAAGAACTTCATCGGGCAAATACACAACATGACAAAGAAGCAAAGATGCGTGATCTGGAAAAATACATGAAAGACTTGAGCGAGGACGTAACAGACATGCTTGGCGATATGACACCGGAAGAACGGTCTATGATTAAAGCAAAGATGTCTACACTGGTGTCTAAGATGTAAATGATAGGGGCAGAAATGCCCCTATTTCTGAACCTTGAAAACTGAATATTGGTTAATGGCTTTTATTTAAAAATAACTCTTGACTTTTTGTGCGTACTATTATATATTTAATGTGCGTACAGAAAGTGAGATGATGAAAATGTCACCACGCACAGGAAGACCGAAAACGGATAATCCAATGAATGAAAGGCTATATGTTCGAGTAACAAAAGAAGAGAAAGAAGAAATTATGGAATTTTCTTCCGAAACTGGTTTTTCCATACTTGAAATAATACGAGCCGGGATTGAAAAGTTGAAAGGTCAAAAAAAATAAAGCGTTGAACCGCTACCAACGAAAACAACGCTTTACAAACCAATCCGCTAGGACTGATAAATCTATCCTATCAGATTCTTGCGGAAATTTCAAGAATTTTTGGAGGATTCTAAAATGGACAAATTTTTAGAGGTAGTATATTCCAGTCAGATAGCAGAAAGTGTAGAAAAGGGAGATAAGTGTATTGAATTCTTCCAGCCGATGATGGACGAGATCAAAGAAATCGTAAGCGAAAAGGTTTATGAGAGGTTGAGCGAACTTTTCATGGCGTGTGCTTCTAGAAATGACAGCTATTACGCTGTGGAAGGAATGAAACTGGCAATCAGCATCATGGACGGAAGCTATATTCCGCATGTGTAAGGAGGAAATGCTGATGAACAATTCATTATTGCGTACCACGGAATCGGGCGACCAGACAATTACAACGATGGAGATTGCGGAAATGATGAATGTAGCGCATTGGCAGGTGTTGCGGAAACTTGATGGCAGGGAATCTAAGGGGAAGCACATAAAGGGATATGTGGATATTTTAGCTGACAACCATTTGGTTGTCTCCGATTTCTTTGTACCGGCAACGTATTTATCAGAGCAAAATAAGGAAATGCCTTGCTACAAGGTTACAAAGATGGGCTGTGAGTTTCTGGCGAACAAGTTCACCGGTGAGAAAGGTGTCCTGTTCACTGCGAAGTACATTAAGCGGTTTCATGAAATGGAAGATATGCTTAAGGCCGGGGCAAAACCTGTACTGGAAGATTTTGAGAGCAAGTCCTATACACCAAAGGTTCCGATGGTATCGGACTGGTACGAGCGGAACAAAGGCCGCATGGAGCGAATGTGTAATAAAGCTGGGAATACAAGAAAGTACTTGTATCACTGTATTTTACTTAGAGTTTCCGAAAAATACGATTTGGAACAGGCCAGAGAAATTTACAAGACCGAAGTCGGTTATTACCCGGTCTATGCGATTGACATCATCGGGTACTTTGCGGAGCTGGCGAAAGAAGCTGACAGGTATCTGGATAGAATAGAAAAAAATATGTACGGCTGATAATTCAGTGTAGAAACCATTAACCAGTATTCGGTTGGTGGTTTCTTTTTTTGGAGGTACTTATGTTTGAAATTAACGGTATACTTTGGAGAATATTATTTGTGAATGGTAAGAGCGAACATCTAATGCGTTCTGACGGTTCTCATAGCCTTGCTGTGAGCGATTGGAACGACAAGACGGTATATTTATCAGATATTCCTAAAAATGGCTATTTGCGTAAAATATTGGCTCACGAACTATGCCATTGTTTTTGCTTTTCACATAACATAACCATGCCTATTGAACAGGAAGAGTATCTTGCGGACTGGATAAGCCTGTATGGTACGGATTTGATATATTTACTTGATAATTTAATGGGAAATATGCAGATTGGAGTTGCGTAATGAATAAGATTGATGAAATATTGGAATATATACACAAGACAAATCCTGGTATGACAAGGGAAATGCTACTGGAAGAACTAAGTGTAAGCACATACACAAGCAAAGCAATTTTGTTTACGATGGAATCTGTCAAAAATGGTCAAGCAAAATTTTAAGCCCCCTGGGTCTGAATTTTGAGCAAGAATTTCAAAATTGCAAATTTCGATTTTTCGGTTGGATTTTTGCGAGATTTTCACAGAAATTTTTTTCAAAAAGTTCATTTCGAAAATAGTCCAGTGAAATTTGATACCCCCCCGGGTACCGATTTTCAGACTGAAAAACCAGATCGGCAAATCTTGAAATTTTGTCACGATTTTGACTGGATTTTAAAACGGATTCGTTATTTTCTGACAATTTGAAACAATTCTAACAATTTAGCGACCTGGCGCACATGTCATGCGCCGCCGCCGTTGTAATGAGTATCTAGTTGTCAATAGTATACCCGAACAGACAAGCCGGAGTCAATCCGGCAATCTAATGTATTTTGTATACAGTTCTGGTTCACCAATCCGGGCGCAGAAATCACGCAAGCAATCAGCCGGGACAAACTGCCGCACAACTTCGCGACCGTTTCTGATCTGGATAACCTGCGCGCCTTTTTCACCGCAAAACGTGCATTTTTTAATTTTAAATTTTGACATGGTTCTACCTCCTGTTTTTTGGGTTCACTTAATAAACCCGGAACCGACATATAAAACGGCGCAAGGTTCAAAAAGTATTTTTGCTTTTTTGCTGGATGCGGTCAGCGTTCCGGGCGTGATCTGTTTTTATTTGGTGGCACGCCAGCACCAAACGCAAGCACAATTATAATCGGCATTGCTTGTCTTGAGCCGTGGCAATTCTAACGCGGTCGCCGCTGCGCTGCATCTGATCTTTTTTCTAACCGTGTGCCGGATGCAGAAACGCACACGAACCGTCATTTTTTACCGCTGACAGCTGCGGAACGCATAAACGCGCCAAAAATTCACCGTGCAGCATATAGCCACGGGATGCCAAAAAGACCGCCCGCCGGAATCGAACCGGGCAAAATAACCATTGACGGCACGACAAAAAGCCGGAATAAATCCGGCTAATTCAAACAGTTGTCAATATGTTTCGCAAGGTGTGGAAATGCTTTTTTTATGTCTTGCACGCTGTCGGCATAATAATCACCAACAATTTTCCCAAAAATGCGAAGATTGCCGGAATAAAACGCGCCTAAATCATTAAAATATATGTCTAATCCTGTCACTTGTTCCGGTTTGTCTCCATACCACATATCAATATTTGTTTTTCCTATTTTCATATCCTCCATTATTCAAAAAAAATTTCTATTTCTGCATCTGTCATATTTTCAACTGTTTTTCTTGCTCTTATCGGCTCCATTCCAATTTCCCCGACAAAATAAGCAAATACAATGCTTTCCAAGCTGTGACGTTCTTCTCTGCTCATTTTTTCAACCTTTCCCGCCTGTCATCATCAGCGCAACGGGGCGAATCGTTGCGGACGCCCTTGCGGGCGTTTCGACTATTCCATAAATGCTAGCCGTTCAACTTCATCAAACAGCTTTTTTGCATTTTCTTCTGTTGCTTCAAGCATCCAAGCAAAATTAATAACCATACGTTTTCCATCTTCGCTTAATTTACTTGTTGGATTATATGCACCGCGACATCTTCCGTCTGAATCGGTAACATATACCTGTATGTTCCACCAGTTTTCTAAAATGCGGTTGATAAATCCGTTTTTTTTCCAAAGGTACGGAAGTGAGTTGTTACCACCCGGATTTGTGCATCTTACGAACTCCACAACGATTTCTTCGCCTTTGCTGTTCAATTCTTCAAAAGTTACAAACCATCTTGTATTTTTTACCATTTCTTCAATTTTGATTTTTTTCATTTTCTTGTCCTCCTGTGATCTGTTTTCGTGTTTCTTAACTTGGCTATAGTATAACGCACATATATATAAAAGTACAGATGGAATAATACACAAAATAACGCACATATAAGCACGGCACAATTGTACAAAGTGTATAACGCACATATATTTATTGACTTTATAACGCACATATGTTATTATTTCATATATAAATAGAAAAGGAGGGCGAAAAATGGCAACAGAAGCACAGAAAGAAGCTATAAGAAGATACGAGAAAAACAACTATAGATTGAATATTGTATTTCCAAAAGGAACGAAAGAACGTATTGAAGCGTTGGGGTTGGAAAAATCAAACTCCGCTTTTATACGGGACACAGTAATTGCGAAATTGGACGAACTCGAAAAAATTCTAAAATAACGCACATATATTTATTGATTTTATAACGCACATATGTTATTATAATCTCAACAAATAAATCAGCAACAGGAAAGGAGAAATAAACATGGCAACAAAGCATTGGACAAGCCACCGCAGACCGGTACACGTTGGAGGAGAAATTGAGACTATATGGACAAGTTGGGATTATCCTTATAGCCTGTACAAAGAAAAAGGGACAAGCCGTTATTTTGCGGACATTTCCGAGGGCTTCGGAGAAGTCGAAGAGATAAAAGCAGACAGCGAAGAGGAAGCAAAAAAAATTTTTAAAAGCTGGATGCAGGCTATTGAGGAAGAAATAAAACAGGATCGCGAAGATTAGGAGGAAAGCACATGGAGCGCATGAAAAATGTATACAAAGTCACTGTAAAAACAGAAAACGGCGGCATATGTGAAAAATTTATTTTTACGCATAGCCCAGACAATGCCGCGCGGAAAATGCGCGTAAATGTCGAAAGAACCGGGAAAAGGGTTGGAAGTATTCTAAAAATTGAACTTTTTTTGAAAAATGTAATATTTTAAAATTGTAAAACAGGCTGTTTTTTCAGTCTGTTTTTATTTATATTTTAATAATATATGCGTATATTGTATACAATAATAACTTTGAGTAGTGATAGCAAAAAGTTATTGACAGTTTAAAAAATAAATGTTATCTTGATTTCAGAAAATTCAAGTAGCCCCCGTTAGAGTGCTCCAAGCTGCCGTTTATGGGTAAAGCATTGGCGGGGAAACGAACAGAGCAGGGACGGCAAAAAGTAACTATTCGCTCACAGGTCTTTTACAGATCTGCGGGCGTTTTTTATTTATCCAGGGAAAAGCGGTGAGATCATGAACACAGTACAGGCGGAAAACGCAGAAGTATATACAAGCAATATATACATATATGCTGATGAATATGAAAGCAGTTTAAAAGATACAGACGAATTATATAAACAGAATTCTAGCCAATTTACCGGGATGATAAAATATATAAATCGCAATATGGGATTTTATAAAAACAAATCTATGTATGGCGATATAGATCTATTAAATGATATATGGGAAATATATACAGATCTTGTATATAAGTATAATCAAAAGCCAACGATAGAAGAGTATGCAATATTAATCGGCATATCAAGAGATACATTGTATACATGGTTAAGAGGAGAACATAGAAAAGACGATTACTGTGAGAAATTAAGTCTATTTCGCTCGGACACGGTCAAAAAGTGGCAAGAAGAATGCAAGCTCGGACGATATAAAGGCGCGGCGGCTGGGAACGTAGGCTATATATTCCTTTGCAAAGCTGTTGACGGCATGGCAGAGACCGCCCCAGTACAGGCAGACACGCAGCCAATGGCACAAGAAGTCGAAGAGCTGCCAATCCTTGGACAGACAAAGCCCGTTGAATTGTGTGATAATCAAACACAATTAGAAGCAGATAACCAATAGCAACAACGCTTTGAATTGTGTGAAATCATACACAATTTAGAAACCCAGTAAATACAAGGGGTTGCAAGCCATCAAGCGTTTTCAACTCTTCGCATAACTGAGCTTTTGCGAATAGTTGAACGGAATAAAAAATAATTGTATGAATTGTTTTTGAATATCACACAATTATAGTCTGGTTGCCAAGATCAAGAGCAAAGGACCGGGGAGGGGGTCTGACAGGGCACGAAAAACCGCCCTACTAAGTCCCGTAAATTCCGACAAAAACAAAAAGACCTTTTCAAACAGGAGGATATAACATGTTATTAGACATTTTGATGATTTACTTATTTGCGACATTAAATTTACCGACATGGTTTCTGGTAATAATCATTATTGATGCGATTGCAAGAACCGTGGGTGTATGCATCAGGAAATGAGGCGTAAAAAATGACATTTGACGAATTTCAGACAGGAGTAATGAGAACAGCTAGTGATATCTGCAAGGCGAATAACGAAAACATGTTACTGAACGGCATATTAGGTGCAGCAGGTGAATCTGGCGAAATGGTAGATCTGATGAAAAAGCAGCTGTTCCAGGGGCATCCATTTAACCGTGAGCATTACATCAAAGAGTGTGGCGATGTTCTGTACTATCTGGCACTGATAGCTGAATCTTTAGGAACCACACTTGAGGAAATTGCAATTACGAACAATAAAAAGCTGTGGGAGCGTTACCCGGATGGATTTGATTCTGAGAAATCACTGCATCGCAAAAAAGGAGATATCTGATGGTAACATTGTCCGGAAGAAGAATAACTGATGAATGTTCACAGTGTGGATTGATACTCACCTGTGAATTATGCAGACAAGGGCATGGAATCAACGTAGAACGGTCAAATATCCGTAAAATGGTATCGTGCCAGATAAAACACCGGGAGGATAGAGAAAATGTCGGTGACTGATGAAATACTAAAGACGGATTATTCAAAAACGTTTGATGACAAAAGAAAAGCACTTGTTTGCCAGTCTTATTACAAATATGGGAAGGCAAGCAAAAACTTCTCTACGGGCAACGTAGACGCTCTTGGATGCATTGAAAAATGTCTTGAGAAGTTCAAAGAGACAAAAAACACAGAGTATCTTCTGGATTTGGCAAATTATGCGATGTTCCGCTACATGTGGCCACAGAACGGTGAGTTTTTCAAACATACAGATTCTGACGGTTCGGCTGGGATTGTAGGCATGAGCGTAAAAGAGATGGAGGACTTTAAAAATGGCAGATGGTGAAAAATATTGTGGAAATTGCAGGTTTGCAAGAACCGATCAAGAGGATGATTGGATTTGTGTAAACGATAATAGTGATTACTGCTCTGACTTTATAGATTATCTCCATGAATGTACAGACTGGGAGGGCAGAGATTATGATTAGATGCTTTTTGATTATCGCAAACATAGTAATTTGTCTGCTGATGCTAATTGGTGCCGGAGCAGCAAGTGATTCTAACGAAAAAAACAATGGATTTTTCTTGTTGGTAACTTTGACATTGATTTCTGCATTTAATGCAGCATACATATTGTTTTGCTAGTGGGGTATGGCGCAGTGGTAGCGCAACGGATTTTGACTCCGTGGTCATCGGTTCGATTCCGATTACCCTAGTTTGGGATGTATATCCGAAAATCCCATACATTCATTTCTCCTTGTTATAGAAAATATGCCCTACATAGCGGTCAAATGTTGTGTAGGGATTAGCCATCGGACAGATGGCATGAGTGGCATCCTTATTTTTACACCTCTTATCGTGCGCTTGCATACCGCACTGAAATGTATGCAAACAAGGCTGCATGGTGTAACGGAAAGCACACAGCGCGCACATTTGGAGGAACAGGTTCAAGTCCTGTTGCAGCCATTGGACTTTTCATAGAGTTCAATCCTTTCTGTTGATATGTGTTGTGCCGGGCGAAAATAAATTTGCCCGGTATCGGAATGTAGCGCAGTTGGTTAGCGCACCTGTCTTATACACAGTTGGTCGTAGGTTCGAATCCTACCATTCCGATTTTACAGAAATGCACACGGAAAAGAGGTAGCTATTGGTTGTGCTACAGCGGTCTGTAAAACCGTTCCCTCGTGGTAAACATTGTTGGTTCAATTCCAACCTTTTCCATTTTAACAAAAACGGTAAGTAGGTCTCAGTGCTTCGTGTATGTTTGACGTTGGCATAAAAGAGTCAGCAAAGGTGAATGCATCACCTAAAAGAAACGCACAAAAACAAGGTTGGTTGGCTATGTGCACGGCGATCAGCTAGGAAATGACACACAAAAAGCTGTAATGCGTTTGGCTGAATAAGCCTTTGAGTGTGTGAATCATATCCAGAAATGAGGAAATCATGAAGAAATTTGTAATTGCAAAGTATCTTTTAATAGCAGTATGGATTGCCAATACAGCATTTTGTGCATGCAAGACAGGAGAATTGAGCATATATATTTCTGCTGTTGCGTTTGTTGCCGGAATATTGGTTGCATGTATGCAAATGATTATTGACCAGAAGAGGAGAAACAAAATATGGCTCAGGGAGTAAAGAGAATTGACAAGGAAAAATTCTACAAAGGGCTAGATGAAGTTCTGGCAGGTACAAAGAGCATGTCTAAAGCGGCAAAGGAAATCGGAATCAGTTTACCGACAGCCAATAAGTATTTCAACATGGTTGTAAAAGGCGAAGAGTTGCCGGATGGATTGTTTAAAGAAGATTAATAACTGCCAGAGGTGGGAAAATACGTTGCACCCACGCACCCTCACAGCGTTGCGTGAATTGGGTTAAAAGAGATTCCGTAGAATGCGACGGCGGACTGGCAGAATTAAAATTTGCTAATTGTATATCACAATATAAATTAGACCGGACATCGCCGGAAAGAAAGATGTTCGCTAACCTAGAAAAGTTATAGGCAGAAGTCATTTATACACTTCTGCTTTTTAAGTGGAGGTGTATTCTATTGGCTAGTCTTGAACTGGTTAATCAAATCAAAAAAAATGATGAATACATTTCAAAGAAAGGAATAAATAAGATTGTTTCTGACGGAGAATTGTATAATGTCATAGATGCCTATATAAATTCTATTAAGTGCGGCATGTTTAGGGATAACGATTCAAAGTACGCACTTGAAATTTCCCAAAAAACAAAAAACATAATAAATGATGCTGTTTTAATTCAAAGCCAAGGCGGTACTATACAGGATTTGGAAGTGTACAGATCAGAAAGTAATGCAGAATATAAGATTTTAAACAAATTTTATGATGTGTTAAGGTTGGAAGCACCGTATCTGGTAGATAGCTTTTTCTACTACATGGAAATTGACGAGAGAGACCCATATAAAAGGTTTTATTTTCCACGTAGAAAAGTTCTGAACCCGGTAATTACCGCATATCAAGACGTTTACGATGGAAAATTGGATTTTCTGTCTGTATCACAGCCAAAAAGAACCGGAAAAACAACATCTGGTCTGAAATTAGCACAAATGATGGGCGGTAGAGACCCGGACGGAAGTATTTTCGGTGTCGGTAAAGGCGAGGGACTTGTAAAGCGTTTTTATGGTGGTCTTTTACAAGATTTTGAAACAGAACGCACATATCAACGTTTCCTCAGTGTCTTTCCAGAAGCAAAAAAAATAGGTGAAAAGGACTACAAAAGTGCAGAAAATCTATCTATTGATTTAAAAAGCAAAAACATATTTCCTACATTTACGTGCCGGCCTATTGATGGTGCTATTGTCGGATGTACAGAAGCGAATGTGCTTGTATACATTGATGACTGTGTTAAAAACCATGAGGAAGCAAGAAATAGGGATAGATTAGAGTTCTTGTGCGAAAAAGTTACAGATGATGTTCTTGGGCGTAGACTAGAGGGCACACCAATCATTATACAGGGAACGAAATATAGCTTGTATGACCCGATTACAGCATTACAGGTAAAAGCAGATGAGCTTGGTTGGAGATGGAGAGAGGTTGCGGTTCCTGCACTTGATCCAGTTACCGATAAAAGCAACTGGGAAATCTTGCGGAAAGATAAAAAAGGAATCCGTAAGATTTTTACCACAGAATATTACCAAAAAGAGCGAAAACTTGTTACGGAAGAGACATGGGCGGCAGAGTTCCAACAAGAACCTTTTGAAGCAAAAGGAAGAATGTTTGCAGAAAAAGAATTGAATTATTTTGAGGAACTTCCTGTTGATCGAGAGCCGGATGCAATAATGGCAGCTTGCGACAGTGCCGATAAAGGCGAAGATAGCTGTTGTATGCCTGTCGGATATGTATATGGTAATGAAGTGTATATTGTGGATGTGGTGTTTGATAATGCCGGTACGCAATTTACGAAACCAGAATGTGCAAATATGCTTGTTAAGCACAATGTAAAAACGGTTACGTTTGAAAGCAATAGTGCCGGAGAATATTTTGGACGTGATGTAATGGAAGCTGTAAAAAACCAAGGTGGTAGATGTAGCGCAAGGTTCAAATTTAACTGCGCAAACAAAATAACCAGAATGGAAAATGCAAGAGATAACATTATCCGTGATTATTATTTTAGAGATTTCAGAAAAATGGATAGGCAAAGCCAATATTACAAATTTATGAAAGAACTTACAACCATGACACGAAGTGGGAAAGTAAAACACGATGATGCACCGGATGGCATTTCATTATTTGAAAATGAAATGCGAAGCGGAACGGTAGCAAAAGCCGAAGCAGCAATAAATCCATTTATGCGTAGGGGGTATTAAAAATGACGACAAAGGAATATTTAGGGCAGATAAGCAGATTGAATCGGATGATCGACAATAAATTGGTCGAGTTACACCAATACAAAATCATGGCATGCAGCATATCTGCTGTAAAAAGCGGAGAAAAAGTTCAAACATCGCCGGATTTAGATAAAAATGGTGCAAAATTCGCAAAAATTGAAGAAATGGAAAAGAAAATAGACGAAATGATAGATAATTTTGTTGATAAGAAAGAAATCATCATCAAACAGATTGACAGCATCGAAGATGAAGTGCTTTATGACATTTTGTTTTCCAGATATATCGAGAAAAAGACTTTTGAGAAAATTGCATCTGATATGGAGTACTCATTTAGACAGACATTGCGCTTACATGGAAAAGCATTGCAAGCGTTCGAAAAAAAATACGGTTATTTATACTTACACGAAAACATGTCATAGAATGTCACATATATAATTTGATATAATTACAATCGAAGAAATTGACAATGAGTTCTTTTTCAAAAAACATCCCCCCATACGAAGAAGCATCACCTTAACGGGTGGTGCTTTTTTGTTAGAAAGAAACATTATGAGAGAACCAAGAATAATTAAATGCCCTAAATGTGGTTCGGTTGTTGGCAAGTATTATGGAAAATCCAAACAGAAAGTGATTTCTAGATGCGATAACTGTAGAAAACAGATTATTTACAATCCGGTCACATGGCAATCAGAGATAAAACCGTTGCCCGGCAGAACATGTAGCAGCGGTATGAGATATTAAGAGGTAACGCATGAACACACTGCATCTTCAAGACATTGTAAAAGGAAAATACGGACGAAAAATTGCATATACGGATGTTGAATCCATTACACAGGACAATGTCGTAAAGGTTGTTGGTAATTGCATCGGTGTATTTAACTGGAATAAGCATATCATTAAGTATCTGTGGGATTACTACAAAGGAGATCAGCCGATACGTTATCGTGTGAAAAAGGTTCGTGACGATATTACAAACAGAATCGTTGAAAACCACGCATATGAGATTGTTCAGTTCAAAACAGGACAGTCCTATGGCGAGCCGGTGCAATATATTAGCCGTAAAGATGAAGAATCAGTAAATGAGGCTGTAGACACCTTAAATGATTATATGGAAGATGCCAATAAACAGGAAAAAGATATAAAATCCGGTGAATGGCAGTCGGCAACAGGTACATCTTTTAAGGCGGTGCAGAAAACGCCGGGAGAAGAAGTTCCGTTTAGAATTGTTGCACCGTCACCGATGAATACGTTTGTTATCTACAACAGAAGTACGGAAGAACCGTTACTGGCGGTACAGGAACTGAAAGATGCTGACGGAAAATATTACAAGCTGTGCTATTCCAGTACACATGAGTGCAAAATAATCAACGGAACTGTATCTGATTGGAAATTACATGGATTTGGCGGTATTCCGATTGTTGAATATCCGAACAATCACGAACGAATTTCGGATATTGAACTTGTGATTGATATTCTGGATGCAATTAATAATATGCAATCTAATCGAATGGATGGAGTGGAACAGCTGATCCAAGCATGGTACAAATTTATTAATTGCGAAGTTGACGAAGAACAATTTGAAAAAATGAAAATGAATTGTGCTTTAGTTGTAAAATCCATCAATAAAGATAACAAAGCTGATGTTGATGTTATTACACAAGAGTTAGATCAGTCACAGTCACAGATAGCAAAGGATGATTTGTGGGACAATGCATTATCAATACTTGCTATCCCGTCAAAACAAGGAAACACTGGTGGAGATACACAAGGTGCTGTAGAGTTGCGAAATGGTTGGGATTTTTCAAAGACCAGAGCAAAATTGAAGGACCCACTGATTGTTACGGCAGAGAAGCGACTGGCAAAAGTGGTTCTAAATGTAATTCGCATATATGAAAAGGACTTAAACCTGTCTCTTAGAGATTTTACGGTACAGATTAACCATAGTCCACAGGATAACATGTATACGAAGTCTCAGACGCTTTTTCAGCTGTTACAGTGTGGCGTGCATCCGCTTGTGGCAATCAAGACAGTAGGTCTCTGGGGTGATGCAGAAAAAACATTTTTGCTTTCCAAACCATATCTGGATAATTTGTGGCAGACGATTGATGATGTTGCCGCACAGGAAAAGAAAGCACAAGAGTTGATGCAACAGATGAATAATCAAAACGCCATCGCAGAATAGCGGTGGCTATTTTTAGGTGGCTATAAATGAGAGATTTGAGATTTAAGGTTTCTGGTCAGACGATAGAAAAGGAAACTGGATGCGATTTCACAGGAATTGCAAGCGGAACGGATAATTGGCTGAATCTTGTTTTTTCTTTTGATGCGAGTTGGGCTGGCATGGCAAAAGTCGTGTGCATGAGAGATTCAAACGGAGCGGAGACGAACAGAGTTGTGAATGGCAAGGTTGCGGTTCCAAGTTCTGTGACTGACGGAAAATTCTTTAGCATCCAGATTTACGGAAAGAGAAACGGACAGCTTGTATCGACAAATAAGCTGTTCATTGACCAGACATGAGGTAAATACACATGCCAAGTATAGAAGAATTACTAAACGAAGCAGAATCACACATGGCGGCACAACCAGTAAATGACGTACTGGAAATAGACCCAGAAACACGAGAAATCAGCATACCAGATTCTGAAATCATTCTCGGTGTTGAGACTGACCAGAAAGCAGAGAGAAAATATTTCCATTGCCCTAAGATTGTCGGAAACAATATCGACCTGTCAAAACTGGAATTGTTTGTAGTATTCCAAAATGCAAGCAATAAGGAAGAGGGAAAAGACCGATATCATGTCACGGATGTTAAAACTACATCGGATGGATATATCACTTTTTCATGGGAATTATCTGCAAAAGTTACGGCATATAAGGGTGACGTTCAGTTTGTTGTGTGTGCAATCAAAACTGATTCTAGTGGTGTAAAGCAGAATGTATGGAATACAACGATTGCAATTGGAAAATGTCTGATTGGATTATCTTCGGATATGTCTGCATCGGAAGAACAGAGTGCATCCGATCTGTATACACAGTTGATTTCCGAATTGAACAGCACTGCATCTGCAAAACTGGCAGAAGTTACAACTCAGATTCAGACTGTTGGAAACAATCAAGTTTCAAATGTAAACAATGCAGGAACAACACAGGTAAACAATGTACAAAACACAGGTACAGAAGTATTAGCATCTATTCCAGATACTTATACAGAATTAGATGCATCTGTAAAGCAATTAAATGAGCAAATAAGAGGAAAAGCACCAGTAATAACAGAAAGTACCACATGTGAATCTGGAAGTCCTACAACAGTCACAGACAGTGCAGAAATGCCGTTGCAAGGATTGAATGTATATGGAAAGAGTAAGCAGGTTACAACAACAGGAAAGAATCTTTGCAGTATAAAAAGTTGCAAGTTGTCTACTAATATGGCTTCAAGTGATATTGTTCCGTGGACAAAAAAAGATAGAATTTATTTTTCATGTGATACCGAAAATGTTGATGGCTCGAAAATATATGTAATATGTAGATATTATAACGAAAGTAAAATACGTGTTGGAGCAAATGGTACGATTTTACTAGCAGATGGAACAAGAAAAGAAATAAGTTTTCGTGGTGCGGGAGCAAGTTCTAACGGTGGTAATGTTGATTTAACCACGATTGAATATGTTAATATTGAAATTGGTTTGCAAAGCGCATCTACTGCGGCTTCCTCTATTGATAACATTATGGTGTGTGACGAAGAAAATCAGCCATACGAACCTTACACAGGCGGCAAACCATCCCCATCGCCAGGATATCCACAGGAGATAGTTAGTGTTGGACAGAAATTGAGCACAGGTAAGAATCTTATCAACGCAGATGATTATTATTCAGCATATAAACAGGCAGATGGAACATACGTTTCTAGTCTTGAAAAGATTAATAAGATTAAAGTTGGTCTTGGAGCGTTCGTCAGAAAACAAATCACAATCAGTATTAAAGTTACTAAACCGTCAACAATAACGTATTTGATGATTTCCGCAATGATTAATAACACAAAAGTAGATGGTGAAAAAGTGTTTGACAATAATGGAGTTGTTAAAATAACAGTAACGCCTGTGTTGTCAACCGACTATTTCTGGGTGTCATACGGTTCGGGTTCGGATAAGATTAGCATTTCAGACATTCAAGTTGAATATGGTTCAGAAGCCACCGATTACGAACCCTACACAGGTGGAGTACCTGCACTGTATAAAACAGATTGTGGTGTAGAGATTAATGGACGGAATTATGTTAATAAAAGTCAGTTTGAAACATCATACGAACATAAAGATGGCTATTATTACGGACTGATTAATACACAATATAATAGTCAAAAAAACTTTTACAATATTTCTGATTTTAAGAATGGACATAGTTACAGATTCAGTGCCACATTAAAAACAAACGCAAACATTAACGGATTGGTTTTTGAATATACGGATGGTACTTATACTAAAAGTGGCGGTAATGTACCAGCAAATTCAGAAAAAACTATTTCTATCACATCCGATAGAACCAAGGTTATAAAAGGATGTTATGTTGATTATTCTACAGGTGGAATCAACATATACATTAAAGATGATATTTCTATTATTGATATTGATGAGCGATCCACATTCACCGTCTCACTTTCAAACGGATTACCAGGCATACCAGTAACTACAGGCGGTAATTACACAGATGAGAATGGTCAGCAGTATATCTGTGATGAAATTGACTTTGCCAGAGAAAAATATGTGCAAAGGGTGTGGAAAGGTGTTTTTGATGGAAGTGAGGATGAAGCGTGGCATTGTAGTAATGATAAAAGATATGCATATATTGACTGTTTGCCATTTAAAATGTTTGCTAGGAAAGGATTTTGCTCTCGATATATAGTAAATAACGATATGCGTGGCATAAGAATTGGTAACAATAATACGATATTGGTAGTTTTTGACGATTTTTCGGATAAAAATGCATTATCGAATTTCAAGGCAGATTTAGCAGTCAATCCACTCAAAGTAATGACATATCTCGATACACCGATTGAAAGCGACTTATCAGAAGCACAAATACAGGCATACAAATCACTCACAACATTTAAACCGACAAGCATTATCAGCAATGATGCAAACGCTTGGATGATTGTTGATTATGCCTGTGACACAAAAACGTGGGTGACAAATAAAATCAATACATTAATTAAGGAAGCAACTACTTCATAGTGGTTGCTTTTTTGATACAAAAATTTACAAAAATTGCACCCATGCGATAAATGGGAGAACTCAGCAGGAGCGACCTGCGATAACAAAAGCGTGAGTAACGGAGGTAATTATGACAAGAGAACAGGTTTTAAAACTTTTCCCAGAAGCTACAGAGGAACAGATTACAAATCTTCTGAATCAGAGCAATGCAGAACTGGAAAAGGAAAAGACTAAAGCAAAGGCATATAAAGCCGATGCTGATAAAGCAAAAGAGTTGCAGACCAAAATTGATGAACTGGAAGCAGGAAATCTTACCGAGATTGAAAAGGCTAACAAAGCATTAGAGGAAGCCAACAAAACCATTGCTGACATGCAGAAATCAAATGCTATCCGAGATCAGCGTGAACAGGCTATGTCCAATTTCAAGATTGATGCAGAACAGGCAAAAACAGTTGTCAAAGACGATGGAACTCTGGATTACGAAGCTCTTGGAAAAATTATCACTGATAAAGAAACAGCTTCCGCACAGGCAAAAGAAAAAGAAATTGCTGACGGTGGCACAAATCCGGGCGGCGGTTCTGGCAGCGGAAGTGGAAGTGGCGAAGAAAAAACAGCAGATGTGTTAAATGCAGAAAGTATTTCATTTGGAAATGCAACAGCATCTGCCGAAACTAAAAATCATTATGTGATTTAGGAGGTACATTATGGGAAAACCTATTGTAAGAGATTTTTCACAAAGTAAAGGTATTTTAAAATACTTTCCTTATGAGGGAGCTGCTTGTGTGGTTCCTCAGTCTATGGTATCTGCGGCTGACGGTAACGGCCAGAAAATTGTAAAAGCAGGAACACCATATCCGAGCAACGATGCAAAGTGCCTTGGTTACATTCTGGAAGATGTAGATGTAACTATGGGAGATGCACCCGGAACCTATGTATATCAGGGTTCTATTGACAAAACAAAAGTGACAGCAAATGGGGTAACCGTAACGGATGAAGCGAAAGCTGCAACGCCACGAGTTACTTTTTTTGATTAATGAAAGAGAGGTATAAACAATGCCAGCATTACCATTAAGCGAAGCGTTTACTGCCAGAAGTCTGGGAGTAATGTGGGATAACTATGAGAAAACATTAGGTTCTGCACCATATCTTGGTAGACAGAAGTTTGGAACAAGAAAACAGGACGGATTAAATCTGAGATTCATTAAAGGAAAATCTGGACTTCCAGTTTCCTTAAAAGCATCTAACTTTGACGCACAGGCAGAGTTAAGAGATGTTGGAGGTTTCTCCGATATTCAGAACAACATGCCATTCTATCGTGAATCTTACATGGTTACTGAGGAAGAGGAACAGATGTATGACAATTACAGAAGTTCCGAGAACACCAGTCTTGCGAACGATGTTCTGAGAGAAATCAGTAAAAAACCTATGATTCTGATTGAGGGTGCATTAGCAGTACCAGAGAGACAGATTTGGAATCTGCTTGCTCCGGCAGACGGTATTCCGAAAGTACCGGTAACAATCGGCGGTAAGAGTTATTACATTGATTACACCGATGATGATGGTGTGGCACATAAGAAAGATCACTTTGTTGATATTTCCGCAGGTGAAACTGACAAATGGTCCGCATCGGCAACGGCAACACCGTTAGATGATTTGATTCAGACAAGACGTGATTTCGCAAAGAAAACAGGTTATTCACTGACCAGATTCACCATGAATACAGAAACATGGGAATATGTTCTGAAAGCAGAGGACACAAAGAAACAGGTTCTCGGAATAACTGCTTACAATGGCGGTATTCGATTACAGCAGTCACAGGTAACTGAGTATCTGCGTGGATATGGCATCGAGATTGAGGTATACGACAAACTGTATATCGACCCAACAGACAATAAGACAAAATACTTTGTTCCTACAGGTATTGTATCTTGCCAGTCTGGCGGTATCTATCTCGGCGATTATGTATTCGGAAAAACACCAGAAGAGAGAAGCGGAAGCCTTACAGACGGAAACCTGTCTATTGTTGAAACTGGTATTTCTGTATACACATATGCTACAAACCATCCAATCAATACACATTGCGTTGTATCCATGATTGGTCTGCCTACATTTGAGGGAATGGACAGCGTTGTTGTTATGAAAGTTGCGTAGGAGGTGTGTGCTGATGATTGCAGAATACACAATGAAACGTAATGGGAAATGGTATAAAGCAGGTGACGAAGTGCCGGAGATTAATGCTCCGGCATCTTCTGATTCCAGATATACCAAAACAGACATCAACCGCATGAGTGTTTCTGATTTGCGACAAATCGTTATGAGCACTGGTGTTGAAAATGCGGACATTATGACAGGGGCAGAAATGAAAGAGTATCTGATTAATCTGTTTGGTCTGTAGGAGGTTGCAGTATGGCATATTCAACTTTGCAGAAAATCAAAATACGGCTTGGTCAATACCATATGAATGAATCTGACGAGGTTGAGTTTGACCAAGTTGAAAAAAATCCTCTGATTGAGCAGCTTATTGAGCAGGTAAATACAGAGATTACACAACGTCGCAATTATCCGGCAAGCTACACGGAAGAACAGATATATGCAGATTTGAAGAAATACGAAAACAACATTATCAACATTGTTGTTTACGATTGTTCACAGGCGGGCGAAGCTTATATGCAGTCATATACAGAGAACGGAGTAAGCAGAAACTGGATAAGTCGTGACGATTTATTTGCGGGCATTTTCCCGTATGTAAAAGCACTGTAATCGTATGAGATTCCATACGGTTAAGAAGATTGAGCGTTACCAATGGTAGCAGGGGCATACAGCATTAGTGGCGGTGGGCGGTATGCAGTTTTACAGGAGACAAAATGAACGAGTTTTTATATCAGACATATATGATAGCTCTGCCAGTTGTTCTGACAGCATTTATGGGATATATCGTTTGGCTTCTCAAAAAGCAGAAACGTGATAGAGATGCGAATAGCAAAGGAACCATGTTGCTTTTAAAGGTCAAACTGATTGAATACCATGACAAATATATGGAACGTGGAGAAATCCCATCCTATATTTATCCAATCTACAATGATATGTATGACGCATATCATGCACTTGGTGGAAATGGTATGGCAACCAAGATGAAAAAAGAGATTGACGAGTTACATTTAAAGAAAGCAGGAAAATAAAATGGATATTTCACAGGTTTCAACAGTCGTTGCGATTGTTGTTATTACTTATTTAATTGGTGTTGGAGCAAAGCTGTTTCCAAAAGTAAAAGATAATTACATTCCAGTTATCGTTGGTGTTGCTGGCGGTATTCTTGGTGTGGTTGGAATGTATATCATCCCAGATTATCCGGCACAGGACGTACTTAATGCGATTGCGGTAGGTATTATGTCCGGTCTGGCAAGCACAGGAGTAAATCAGATTTACAAACAGGCTAAAAAGGGTTCTGATACAAATGCTTGATATTAATAAACAGCGTATGCAGTATTCGTTGCAAGGACAGCGTTTCACTGTATACGACCGTGACGATGATGGAAACATCATCTACACATCCTATACAGATTCTGACGGAAACAAAATCTATTATCTTGATGATAATGGAAATAAGATTCCTCAGAACATCGAAGAAAAAACTGGCTTTTCTGAGCCAGTTACTTTTTCTGCAAATATCAGTAACAAATTGAGTGAGGTGCTTGTAAAAGAGTTCGGTATTGATGACAGTTCATCATACTGCCAGATTGTTACAAACAAAGGATATTTGCCAATTAAGTCCGGGGACTACATATGGAAAAAATCAAATGTCGGCAGAGATGCAGACGGATTAGTGGATGTAAACACGGCAGACTACATTGTAAAAGGAGTTGCAGACGAGGGATTAACCGTAGATCTGTTCCTTTTACAAAAAAATGTAAAGTAGGTTTCTTATGGCAAAAAAAGTGATTTCAATGACATTATCAGAAAAATCCATACAGAACGCGATAAAACAGCTTAGAGACTATCAAAACAGCTTAGAGTATAAATGTAGCCTACTAACACAGAAACTGGCTGATAGGGGCATTAATGTTGCCAGAAATAACACTGGAAATTTCGGACATTATATAACTTTCGAGAAAAAAGTTATTCCAGAAAAAAACGGTTGTACAGCTATTATTGTTGCAAAAGATATTTCAAAAATAATAAGCCAATGGAAAACCGCAGATGGAATAAAAAGTGCGGAAGTGTCTCCGCTACTTATGGTTGAATTTGGAAGTGGATATAAAGCGAAAAATCCAAAAAACGTGCAAGGCGTAGGACAAGGCACTTTTCCGAATCAAACACATGCTTTTGATGATGAGGGTTGGTATTGGGTTGATCTGGATGGAAATTTGAACCACTCATATGGTATAGAACCAAAAATGCCAATGTTTAATGCGTCTATCGAAATCCAAAATGATATAAATGCAGTTGTGAAAGAGGTGTTCGGATAATGGTTACAGATAATCAATGGGCGTTTGATTTAGGCACAACGATATTTTCTGTCGTGAAATCAAAAACACTGACAGAATTAAAAAGTAAATATCCGGACATATTTGTTACGGATAAAGGAAAAACCAATGGTAAAGCAGTGTTTCCGACGGTGTATATTCAAGAAATGCCCGGCTCTGAGCGTGGGGCAGACCTTGATGGAAGAAGCATCAATGCGGTACTCGAAACCATACAGGTTGATGTTACAACCAATACGAGCAAAGCAGATGCAAACAAGGTCATGTCAACCGTGTCTGACATTTTTAAGCAAATGCGGTTCACGGTGCAATCAATGCCGACGTTTGAATATAACGGAGAGACTTACAGAAGAACAGCACGATTTCAAAGAATAATCGGTGCTAATGACAGATTGATTTAGAGAGCCTATGGCTCTTATTTTTTTACAATTTAGGAGGTAAAAAGCATGGCAACAGCAGGAGTAAGCACACTTGGTGTTAAATTTGCATATGGTGTCGAAACGACAGCCGGAACCAAACCGACTGCCTTTACATTGTTGACACGTATCAACAACATTGGAGAAGTTACAGTTGAGCCAGAATCTATTGATGCGTCTGCGCTAGAAGATAAACAGACCAGAAATATTGCAGGAAGAGACACTGTTTCTGACACAATGGCGGTTGAGGTGAATAAAACCAATGATACAATCAAAGAGTGGGAAAAAGTAATCACTGACTACCAGGCATTAACCGGCGGCAAGAGAATGTGGTTCGAGATTATCACACCGGGATTTGAAAAGGCTGAATTTGTGGTAGCTCAGCCACCGTCAAAGCTTCCTATTTCTGCAAAAGAGCAGAACAGCTTACAGACAATGACAATTAATCTGATCGTAGAAGAGATGATTGGAAGCGAAGCAACCGTGGAGCCGACAGCGGGGGAATAGCTAGCCATTCAATAGAAACGGCTGATTTGGATGGCTATATCAGACCCACAGCCGAATATGATTTGACTATGTGATAAAAGTTAAGGGGCGGTTTTAGGACTGCCCCTTTCCCTATAAAAAATAGGCGGGAAAGGAAATGAATATGAAAACAATTACAGTTAATGGTAACGAATATAAATTAGAGTTCACTTTTGCGGCGGCAGAGTGCAAAAATCTTGTAAACAGAATGTTCAAAATCATGACCATGTCTTATATCGCAGAAGATATGAAAGACCTTGATGAAGAAGTAACCGTTAAAAATATGCTTGATGGTGCTGCAAAACAGGTTGCTGACACACCGGAAACATGTAGAATTGCATTTTTTGCAGGTCTGCTTGAGCACAATCCGAAAACAGAAGAAGAGACTGTTGAAATCATGCGTGGATATATGCGTGAAAACAAGATTTCTTACGCAAAACTGTTCAAAGATATCCAGGAGTGGATGAAAGAAGATGGTTTTTTCGACCTGTCCGGACTGAACGACATGATTGCGGAGATGTATCCGGAGACACAGGAGAAACCGAAAAAAGTTCCGCAGGATCACAAGAAAAAGGATTCCACGAAATAATATGGGATGACATATTTCCTAGAGCATTTTCTATTGGAATTAGTGTTGAACAATTTAAACACATGACACCTGTCATGTTAAAAAGATGCTTTGATGGATTTAATCTTCAAAGAGAACGACAGGATAGCGATATGTGGTTATGGTTTGGCACTTACGGAATATCCGCTTTTTCATTTGCTATAGATCATTGCGTTAATGGTCGCAAAGCAAAAACTGAATACTTGGAACATCCTTTGCTTAGCAAAAAAGATGATGATGGTGAAATGTCAGAAGAGGAACTTAAAAAGCAAAGAGAAGCATTTGTTTTGAAAATGCAGACAATGAAAGCTAATTTTGACATAGCACATCGGAAAAATATATAGACGGTAACTATTATGGTTACCGTCTTTTTTTATACGAAAGTTGGTGAAATGATTGGCGAATATTGATAATCTTGAAATTAAAATAGGCGCGCAAGCAAAGACAGCAAGCAATGCTATTGACAATTTGTGCAATAAGTTAGGACGGTTATCTGCATCACTTGGAGCTGTAAATACTGGCTCAATAACTGGCATGGCTAACGGTGTAAACCGGTTGGCTTCGGCTATGACAAATATGAAATCTGTCGGAACTGCCGATTTTACAAGAGCGGCTAAAGGTATTGAAAAAATTGCTTCCATTGATACGGCAAGTCTTAACCGTGCCGCGTCTTCTCTTGGCCAGATCGGCAAGTCTTTAAACGGATTATCCGGAATGAGCGCGGCGTCAAGAAATTTGGCAGATTTGGCAAAAGGAATTGCACAGCTTGGCTATAAGTCGTCTACGCAAGCAATTCAAAACATACCGAAATTAGCAACAGCGATGAAACAGCTTATGTCTGAACTTTCGACTGCACCAAGAGTTAGTCAGAATCTTATAGACATGACTAACGCACTTGCAAAGTTGTCAAGAACTGGTGCATCCGCAGGAAAAGCAGCTAATTCTTTAAAAAGTAGCTTAATCAGCTATTCCGGTTCGGCAAAAGGTTCCAAGCTGAGTACGTTTAGTTTAGCTGCGGCTATCGGAAAGTTATACGCTTCATATTGGATGCTTATTCGTGCTGCCGGGAAGTTAAAAGATGCTGTAAACCTTGCATCTGATCTGACAGAGGTACAGAACGTCGTAGACACAACATTCGGTGCAATGACAGGCAAGGTTGAGGAATACGCAAAGAAGAGTATTGAAACGCTTGGAATGTCCGAATTATCGTTCAAAACCTATGCTTCACAGTTCCAGGCAATGGGTTCCGCAATGGGTATCGGAACAAGTCAGATTGCAAAAGCAAATAACTTTTTGCAGAAAACGACAGACGGTTATGTAGGTGCATCTGACAGCCTTGCAGATGTATCACTGAATCTTACAAAGTTAGCCGGTGACATGGCTTCATTCTACAATAAAGACCAGGCAGAAGTAGCAGAGGACTTACGAGCTGTATTCACTGGAATGGTTGTACCACTTAGACAGTATGGTCTTGATTTGACACAAGCAACACTTAAAGAGTGGGCTATGAAGAACGGCATGGATGCGGACATAGAATCCATGTCACAGGCAGAAAAAACGATGCTGAGATACCAGTACGTTATGGCTAACACAACAGCCGCACAGGGGGACTTCGCCAGAACAGCCGATAAACGAAACGAAAGTTTCATGTGTCGCGCAGCATAGTAATATGTTGATGAAAACCGGGTAAAATCGGTGAAAGCTAAGTTGACTTAGCAAGAACACTTTGATATAATATGTTTGAGGTGATTTAATGCGAACATATTATATTTATAAAGGTACAAATAAAATAAACGGAAAATCTTACATAGGTCAAACATGTGATTTTAAATCAAGAGTATGGCAACATCTTAGATGTTATGAGAAAGAAGATTGCTTATTCCATAGAGCCATACAAAAATATGGAAGAGATAATTTCTCATGGGAAATTATTGAAACATGTGAAAACCGAAAAGAAGCAACACGACTTGAAAAACATTATATTGAACTGTATAATACATACAGAAATGGATACAATGAAAACAAAGGTGGTGTTGGAGGGCATAACGCAAGAGCCGTTGTTTGCTTGACAAAAGATGGTGATTTTGTCAAAAGATATGACAGTGCGGCCGATGCTGAAAAAGATGGATTTGGTAACGTGGAAGTTCTGATGTGTTGTAAAAACAAAACATTAACATGTAAAAACCACCAATTTATGTTTGAAAAAGATTACAAAAAATATGGTGGAAAACGTTATTCAAAACCAAAGCCTAACGGTATGAGAAGCGTGATTCAATGTGATTTGGAAGGAAATTATATCAAACGTTTTAATAGTCTCGCGGAAGCATCAAGAAAAACTGGCGCTAACAGAACAACCATATCTGGTGTGCTATCTGGGACATATAAAACAGCAAATGGATATATTTTTGTATATGAAGAAGATTTTCCGATTAAAGATTTGAGCAAATACAAAAAAAGAAAAAAGGGAAGAAAAGTTGCTCAAGTTGATGTTGAAACAGGGAATATAATAAAAGTGTTTGGTAGAATATCAGAAGCAGGAGAAGAACTTGGTGTTTGTTATAAATCAATACAACGAGTTGTTGATAAAGAAGAACGAACTGCTTATGGATATAAATGGATAAGTCAATAAGTTAATACCGAGATAAGGTTACGGAACAAAAACCGTAGCACATTGTAGAGCGTAGGGATTGAACCTAGGCTCTTTTCTTTTGGAAAGAGTTTAGAATATAACATCCCCAAGAGTATCCGGCACCCTAATATATAGGGTGAAAATGTACGCCGATCTTACGGGAAACCGTAAGAAGTAGAGGATAAAAAACCTTTACGATAACAAAATGACATGGGCGAACCAAGTGCGAATGTTGCAAGAGAATTTCAAACGTCTTGGAGCAGTTATCGGTCAGCCGATTATCAATGCATTAAAACCTATGGTAAAAGCATTAAATGCGGCTCTTCTTGCTGTTACACAGTTTGCAGAGAAAGTATCTGCGGCACTTGGAAAAATCTTTGGTTGGGAGTATGAAGCAGGCTCTGCCGGAATAGCGGTTGACCTTGGCGATGCTTCTGACAGTGCCGGTGATCTGGCAGATAGCACGGGTGATGCATCAAAAAATACAGACAAAGCAAATAAGGCTGCAAAACAGTTGAAAAAGACGCTGTCCACATTGCCGTTTGACCAGTTAAATAAATTGACTGATAACAGCGATAGTTCTGGTTCTGGAAGTGGCGGCAGTGGCGGTTCCGGTGAAAAAGGTTCTGGAAGTGGTGGCAGTGGTTCTGGTGGCTCTGGCGCAAATCAAGGAACATGGAAACGTGTTTCTACGATGTTCGAAAGCGGAATAGACACGTTATACGGGCTTGGAAAATACATAGGAGATACGCTTTCCAATGTATTAGAGAACATAGATTGGAACAAAATCTATGAGAAAGCGAGGAATTTCGGAAGAGGGCTTGCAGATTTCCTTAATGGACTTATTTCTCCACGACTGTTCGGAGATGTTGGAGCAACCATTGCAAGTGCATTAAATACTGTTATTTACGGTGCACTGTCCTTTGGAATACGCTTCGATTGGAAAAACCTTGGAACGTCTATCGCAGAGAGCGTAAATAAATTTTTCAGTACGTTTGATTTTAACAGTTTGGCACGGACTATAAATGTATGGTGTAAAGGTGTACTTAACACGGTTATAACCATGCTTGATAGGACAAACTGGACTATGATTGGCACGAAAATAGGAAAATTCCTTGCTGATATTGATTTTATTGATATTGGATATAAAGTCGGAAAAGCATTATGGAAAGCAATTAATGCAGGAGTAAAAGTGTTTGCGGCATCCTTTAGCCAGGCACCGATAGAGACAACACTTGCGTCCTTTATCCTGATGCCAAAGCTTTTGAAAGCAATCGCATCAACGAAAATCGTTAAAGGCATAGTTGAATTGTCAAAATCATTCAAAAAAGTCTCTACGACATCCGCAATGGTTATTGGCTCACTGAGTGGCAACGAAAAGTATACTTCAAAACTGAGTGCATCATATCCGAAACTGGGAAAAGGAGTCAATGTTGTATCAAAGTCCTTTAAAAACTTTAGGGATACTCTTGATAACGGAAACTTTTTCAATGCAGTTTCTAAGGGAGTAAATACGCTTAGAAGCAATATGACAAAACTCCAAAAGGGAGCCATTGGTGTAACTTCTGTATTCGCTCAGTTTGCTCTGAGTGCCAGCGGTTTTTACGATCTTGCAAGAGGTGCTGACAACGTTGTTGGTGCACTTGCAAAAATCGCAGGTGGCGCAGCTGTGGCAGTTGCATCATTAAAACTTATTGGATTGTCAAATCCGTGGACTGCGGCAATCGTTGGAATGACTGCGTTAGTATCTGCAATCGTTGGTGTAAATAAAGCATTTGATGAACTGCTTGGAAAACGTGTTGGAGAATACATAAACGCATCTTTCTCAACTCCAGGCGGCGTTCCGGTTGAAAAGCTGTTTAGCACAGCAAAAGATGCGATAAATGCAGTCGGAGACAGTTTTGACAACGTATCTGACAAGATAAGAGATTTTGAAGAAAGCAAGAAAAGCGTACAAAGCGTTGTTCTTGAAATCGAAAAAATCCAGTCAGCAATGCACATTGGCGTATTATCAACAGAAGATGGTGTACAGAAACTTAGTGAGCAGTTCGATAGCCTTTATCAAGCAGCTCAAACAAGTTTTGAAGCATATCAAACACTTGTATACGCTACGTTTTCTGACGGTAGTGTTGCTTCTAAAGCATATGAATCTGCCGGAACCAATGTTAAAAAGTTGAAAGAAGATGTGACAGGATATTCTTCTGAAGCATTAAATAAAATCCAAGATCTGATTGCAAAGTTGAAAGAACTTTCCAGTACAGACCCGACGAATCCGCAGATTGTAGAATTACAGTCAGAGTTATTTAACCTTATGGGCGTTTCTGATGATGCAACAAAGGCAATGGACAACTTTGAGAGTTATGTAAATACGCATAATCTGGACTGGTCAGCATACATAAATGAAGATGGTCTGAACGTGGATGCAATTAATGACGATCTCAGTTCACTTGTCGGAAGCGTACAAGATGCGCAAGACAAAACAGAGCAGGCATTAATCGACTTAGCAAATTCCGCAAAAGAAGCCGGTGACACACAGACATATCAAGCCATCATGGACGGACTTCCGGGGGCTATGGATTATGTAAAAGAGCAAACCACATCAAAAGCAAAGGAAGTTGCGGACAAACTGCAAACCGATTATATCAATAACATTGGCAGTATCATGAAAAAAGCCGGTGATGACTGGGAAAATCTTGACCCGATGGAAAAGGCTCATTATAAGTGGAGTAAAGGCACTTATATGAGAACTGTTGTTTCGGACTACAAGAAAAATACGATAGACCCTTTAAATAAAGCTATTAATGACAACTTTACACAGCTTGGAATTGACGGTGAGGGCTATGCCAGCAGTGCGGCAGAAAACATAATAGATTCTTTGTTTACTACTACGATAACTGCATCTACTGGTACTGATGCAGTGCGTATTGATGTGGCGAAAAACTATGAAGATGTTTTTCAAAAAATCGGTGAAGATACGGCTGCCGTTGCCGGAGATGCCGGAAAAGATACTATTGACGGATATATCAATGGAGTACACAGCAAAGACGCAGATTTAGAAAACGAAGCAAAAGGTCCTTTTAGTAAGTTTGTCGATGCTGTAAAAACATTTCTTGGAATACATTCGCCATCTACGGTTTTTGCCGAAATCGGTGGATTTACTATGAGTGGTTTCCTTAATGGATTAACCGCAAATGCTCAAAGTGTACTTTCTTGGTTTTCAAATCTTCCGCAGAATATCAAGGACAAACTTGGCAATGCCAAAACGTGGCTGTATGACAAAGGCCAAAACGCGCTTGAGGGACTGCGTACTGGTTGGGATTCCGTAAAAGAAAGCAAAGTAGGACAGGCAGCACAAAAAATCGGCTCTTATGTAAAGGGAAAAGCTGGAAATGCTACACAGTGGATTAAATCAAAAGGTTCAGATGCGATCAGTGGATTAAGAGCCGGTTGGGAATCTGTGAAAGAAAATGGATTCTTGAACACGGTTTCAAAAATCGGGAAGCAGACATTTGACAAAATCGGAAACATTCTAAATGTAGTATCACCTAAAGGTGCCGACATCGTTTCCGGATTAAAGAATGGATTCAACAATGGCATTCATACGTTTTACGATTTGATTAATGGAATCCCCGGGAAAATAAAATCTGGAATAGGTAACTTATTCGAAATCGGCAAGGAAGCAATCCGAGGATTTGTAAACGGTCTGACATCTGTAAAAATCAAGCTACCGCACATTGAGTGGACAAAAACCGATATTGGCATAGGAGATGCAAAATTCTCTATACCAAAATTCAATATCAACTGGTATAAAACTGGTGGATATTTCACTAAAGCGTCTATGATTGGTGTCGGTGAAGCAGGAGATGAAGCAGTATTGCCGTTGGAAAATAGAAAGACAATGAGCATGATTGCTGACAGTATTATGAAGAACTCTAGCGGAATGGGTATTTCCGAAGAGCAAATGCAAGATGCTGTTGAACGTGGTGTTGCTATGGCACTTATGAATAACCGGCAAGACGTTAATGTTCAGTGTGTTGCGGAGTTCAAAACGACAGATGAAGCCCTTGCAAGAGCTGTATCAAGAGGACAACAGAAAATCGAGTACAGGATGAAGCCTGTACCGTCATATTAAGAGAGCGCATTGCGCTCTCTTTTTTAGAGGTTGAAATGTCAAGATATTATACAAACATTAATCAAAAACCGACAGTAGATACGATACTTTCCATCACAGAATATTATCTGGCAACCGGTTCAGAAATCGTTGATTATGATACAGGTGGATGGACAAGCGGTTTTGCACCTACAAGCTCTACTAATTGCTATTTGTGGAATTACAAACACATTGTATACGCTGATGGGACATCAGAAAAGACACGACCGACAATTATATGGAATGTAAAAGAAAATGGCATTTGTGGCAATTTAACGACGTATTATCTTGCTTCTGGTTATTCCAGTGGAATTAATACAAATACTTCTGGTTGGACTACTGACATTCCAACGATAAATTCATATAGAAAATATCTTTGGAGATACCAAGTGTTCAAAAAAGCAAACGGTGATAACTATATCGTTTCGCCACACATATACGAAACGTATGGAATTAGCGGACATGAAGTAATACTCATGGTTGATGATGTTATTATTCCTTGCCCTGCATCTCTGGAATATGGCTTACAGGACGTTTCGGCATCTGAAAGCGGACGTACAGAAGATACAAGGATGCAGAAAAACCGTGTTGGTCAGAAGCGTACATTATCAGTGCAATGGTCTGCGAGAGAATGGAAAGACACAACGTTCTTAATGCAGAAGTTTAATCCGCAATACATTTTTGTATATTACCCAGACATGCTTTCTGGTGATTATGAAGTACGAGAATATTACACCGGCGACAAGAAAACACCTACTAAATTGTGGTGGGTCGGAAAGAAACTCATGGAGTCGGTGAGCTTTGATATAATTGAGAGGTAAGTATGATTACTGTATCTGATAAATACAAAAAAAATATAAAAAATGGAAACAGAAATTTTGGAGTTTATTCAACGCTTACTCTTACGGACGGAACAGAAATACCTATTACGAACTCTTGCTTGTGGTCTGGTGGCTTCACGATTGAAGACGCAGTTTCTGAAGATTCCACATTTCAAATTGGCGGTGCAATCATCAACCAATGTACCGTCATTTTGAATAATATCTACGAAGAATATTCAGATTATGATTTTTACGGTGCGAAATTGGATGCTATCGTAGGTCTTACGTTAGATGATGGAACCGTAGAAAAAATGAGAAAAGGCACATTTGCCGTCGCAGATACACAATATAACGGTTCTCTTATCACTTTGACCTGTTACGACAATATGCATTTGTTAGATGTTGCATATGATTCAAAGTTGTTATATCCGGCTAAATTGGAAAGCATTGCTTCGGAAATTTGCAGCTACTGCGGAGTAAAGCTGTCTACAATTACTTTTCCACACAGCGAAGTTATGGTAAATGTAAAACCTATGTCAGATGGACTTACATGCAGAACAGCCCTTATGTGGATATGCCAGTTATGTGGATGCTTTGCAAGATTCAACAACTACGGCGAACTGGAAATTAAATGGTTTGACAGGGCTACGCTTGATAATCCAGAAGATAATCAAGGAAAATACCATTCTATCAACAACTCATTCTCAAAAGAATTATCAACAAACGACATTAAAATTACCGGGTTTAAGGTTGTAGAAAATTCAGACAGCAATTCAGATCCGAAAGAATATTTTGCCGGAACAGATGATTATGTTGTGTCCATTGAGGAAAACGATCTGATAGTAAGCGGAATAGGTGCAGAAGTGGTGGAAAGACTTTCTGATGAATTTATTGGTTTCAAATTCAGAAGCGGTCAAATTACACACATTGGAGACCCTACGATTGAAGCAGGAGACATTGTTGTTTTTACTGATGAAAAAAACCGGCATTACAAAATGCTCGTTTCCGGTACAACATATACCCTTAACGGATCACAGACAACCAGATCAAGTGCAGAATCACCGATAAGAAATAATTCGCAGAAGTATTCAAACGGCACAAGGAATTATGCGAAAGCAAAAGATTTGGTGGAAAAAGAAAAAAACGAGCGTAAATCCGAAATTGAAGCATTAAACAAGCGTGTCGAGAATGTGGTCGGCTTCTATTCTACTGAAGAAACTGATTCTGCCGGTGGAAAGATTTTTTATATCCATGATAAGCCAACGTTAAAAGAATCAAGCATGGCTTGGAAAATGACCGCAGAAGCGATTGCAGTGTCTACGAGTAAAGATAGCAACGGAAATTTTGTTTGGACTGCCGGAATCATGGTAAACGGAGATGTAATTGCCAGAATTTTAAACGCAATCGGTGTAAATGCATCATGGATTAATACCGGAAGTCTTACGGTAAAAGATGATGACGGAAATATTATTTTTTCTGTTGATATTGATACGAAAGATGTCACGGTTTCCGGCGCAGCCGTAAAGATAAAAGGAAATTCTGTGGAAAAAGCCATAGAAGATATTGAAGGAAATGTTGAGAAAGTAAATAATACTATAGTCGATGTAAAAGAATCAAGCGTGATTGGTTCTGACATTTTCTATGCGCTTTCTGATTCAAATACAGTAGCTCCTACTGATGGTTGGCAGACTAATCCTCCAACATGGGAAGTCGGAAAGTATATGTGGCAAAAAACAAGGTTATCTTACGGGAACGGTACTACATCTGAAAGCGATCCTGTTTGCATATACGGTTCGAGTGAAAATGGCATAAAAACAATAACGAAATATTTTGCTGTATCTGATTCTATGTCGGTTCCACCGGAAGATTCGGAGTTCACAACCACAAAGCCGATTCCAACAGAAGATAAAAAGTATCTTTGGGTATATGAAAATGCTGTATATACAGATGGATTGATTGTAAACACGGCAAAGAAAACTATCGGATATCAAGGTGTTTCTATTAACGAAATTACATCTTATTATCTGGTCACAGATAAAACGTCTGGAATAACAAATCATACATCTGGGTTTCTCTTAAAAATCCAGTATCCTACGGCAAAAAAAAGATATCTGTGGAATTATGATTTTGTATCTTACTCAAACAGCACTGTAAACATTACAGCACCTAGAATTATCGGAATTTACGGTAACACCGGAAGAGGTACAAAGAGCGTAACGGAACAGTATTACCTGTCTGATTCTTCATATTCCTTATCTGGCGGTGAGTGGGATTCTATATATCCTGACTGGGTTTCTGGAAAATACATATGGACGAGAACGCACATCGTTTTAGATGATGATTCTACCATAGATACGGAGCCTACACTTGCAAAAGGAATCAATACAGCCAACGAAAATGCGGCAGACGCAATAGAAAAAGCAGAGAACAGCGACCCGTTCATAACCGGAACACAAACACATAATACAAGCCAGTGGCGAGGAAATGCACCATTTTCATCACTGAAAGATGGTCAAAAGATTACATACTGGCTACCGTTTTCTGGAATTGGTGAAGCATCTCTTAACCTTAGTTTGGCAAATGGTGGAATGACAGGGCTTGTGAGCATATATTATGGCGGCACAACACCGCTGTCTACGCAATATCCGGCTGGTTCTATCATTAGAATGGTATATAGAGATGGAGTGGACATTGCAGGCAGAAAATACACCGGTTGGTGGTGCGATGCAAACTATGATACGGGTGATACTTTCGACAAAACGAAGTATGCTGCTGAGATAAAAGCAAGCAGTGCTATATCAGCAGGAACTCTGGTTGTTGGAAATTCAAGCGGATATCATCCGTTAAATGACGGAACCGACTTTGATATATCTTATCCGGTTCTGTTCGCAAATTCTGCAATAGAAAAATATGCCACAGGAACAGATAACTATACCGTGATAGCTTTTAATGTAAATGCCACACAGGAAGTTACATTATCGCCGTACATGGCAGTATATTTACAAGGTGTTCTGGATGGCAGCAGATTCAAGCCAGTTTCAAAGAAACCTCTTGTACAGACCGTTCCGACAACAATGGACGGTTATTATTACATGCTCATTGGAATAGCTTATGCTTCCGATACGATTATGCTGCAAGCGGAACATCCGATATATCGTAATCTTGGAGGTAAATTTCAAAAAATGGGAGCTACCGCAGATGAAACTATCTTGCAATGGTGCAAAAACAATGATTTGACATATATTGATGGTGGAAAGATATATGCAAAATCTGTAACATCGCAGGAGATAGATACAGAAGAGTTGTTTGCACATAAAATATCTGCAACAAATATGTCAATTACCGGAGAAAGCCAAGTTGCAGGATTCCATATTTCTGGTAATCAACTTTATACGCTTAACGGCACAAGAGGTGAGCTTTATTTTGGAGAAAGTGATGATAATTTAAACCTCATAGAAATCAAAGAATTCATTTCTGGCTCTGGTTATGACACATACTTTTCCGTTGATAACACTGGAGAAGTTTCATGTAACGAATTGACGGTTCAAAACGGTGGAAATGCTAATATTGGTGGAAAAATTACCGCAGATAGCATTGTTTCATCAAAGGTAATGATTGCAAATGAACGTCAGAAAGATAACTATGAATGGAAAAATGTTGATACGGTAAACAATTCTCTTACCGCCGTACTTGTTGTGGATCCATACACTGCGGAAGTACATATGCGGAATCTTCCAAAAGGTGAATTTGATTTGGAAAATAGCAACGGATGGTATAAGTATGGCAAGAGAACATTTATCAAATTGAACGGAGAATTTGTCGGCGCTGTTGAAAGCTGTCCATATCCACCGCAAGGGAACACCGTATACCAGTGGGTAATGCTTCTTAATGCAGCAGAGGGAACTTGGTGGCCTGGTTTTATGGAAATAACAATGGACGGTTCGGTTTCGTTCAGAACGGTAACGGCTCTTGGCGTTACTGAATTGTTTGAATGTACTGGTACTGGTTTTCGAGTATATGGTTATATTGATTTTTTTAATGGGTGATACACGGGCAAATCTATGTGGGAATGAGCCGTTTGCTTAGGAGGTGGACGGCAGTACCACTGCCCGTTATTTATAGGAGAGTGATTCTATGTCTTATGTATTAAAGGAAATGTGGGCTTCTAAAACAAATTACGGAGCGCATAGAGCATTGCACAGCATCGGATATATCGCAGTGCATTTCACCAGCAACGATGGTGATACGGCTGAGAACAATGGCAAGTATTTTCAAGGAGCAAACCGGAAAGCATCAGCGCACTATTTCGTGGATGATACGACTGTAGTGCATTCGGTTCCCGATGATCGTATTGCTTGGTCTGTTGGTGGAAGTAAATATAACAACGGTGGTGGACGTTTGTATGGTATTGCGAAAAATGCAAACACACTGAACGTGGAGCTGTGTGACACAGTCAAAAACGGAGTCGTAAAAGCAACAGAAGCGACGATCAACAACGCTCTTGGTCTTGTAAAAGAGCTGATGAGCAAGTACAACGTCCCGGTTGATCGTGTAATCCGACACTACGACGTCAACGGAAAACCATGCCCGGCCTACTGGGTGGATGATACAATCTGGGAGCAGGAGTTTCACGGCAGACTGACGCAACCAAGTATTCTGGACGGTCTTTCCAATCAGGCAGCAGCTGACGGGAACTGGTACTATTACAGAAACAACCAGGTAGCGGCAGACTACACCGGGCTTGCGCAAAACGTGAATGGCTGGTGGTATGTCCGGAACGGTGTGGTTGATTTCGGGGCAAATACCGTAGCCCAGAATGAGTATGGCTGGTGGAAGATAACCAATGGAGCTGTTGATTTTAGCTACACCGGAATCGCCCAGAATGAAAACGGATGGTGGAGAATCGAGAACGGAAAAGTAAATTTTGATTTTAGCGGTCTGGCGAATAACGAGAACGGATGGTTCTATCTGAAGAATGGAGCTGTTGATTTTAGCTATACTGGCTTGGTTCAGAACGACCAGGGAATCTGGCTTGTGCTCAACGGAGTCGTTGACTTTAACTACACCGGAGATGCAACCTGCAAGGTCGTAAATGGAAAAGTTCAAATTGGTTAATGATTGAGGGGCATTTTGCCCCTCTTTTTTTATTGCCATTTTTCAATGTGTGTGCTATTATTTCTATAAACTATTCAATTAATCGGAGGGGATAAAATGAAAAAGAAAGTTGTATTTTTATTATGCACAGTAATGGCTATTTCTTCTTGTTTTGTCGGATGCGGTAACAAAACAGTATCAGAGCCAAAAACAAACGATACTAAAAAAGAAGTATCTGCAAACAAAGAGGAATCAACAGGAGAAAAGGAAGAAGCAAAAGAGGATTCAAACAAAGATTTTGACGGCTCTGATTTTTCTGACATGGGTTCTGGAACATTTTTTATTTCAACATCTAGTGGAACATCAGAAGATGGTAACATTCCTGTATTTTTAAAAGATGCCGGTATATTAATGACAGAAGTTGGATATAGTGCAAGAGGAATGGATGGTTCACATCTAACTTTTTTCTATATTGACGGAATGGAAAATGATAAAGAACAGATTTCCGATACTGACGGTAGCTTGATTATTAATGGAGATATGATTTCAGATGGTACTCATACTGTAGAAGCTGTTCAATATGATACTGACGAACCCACTGGAAATGTAATAACATACAAATCTGCTTCTTATGAAGTAAAATAATAAAGGCAAAAGAGCAACCAATAACGGTTGCTCTTTTTTCTTCTTTTGCCAAATTATCGACAAAATTTCCTCATTTGTTCGCATAATTTATATTATACTAGCTGATATCAAAAATCAATACTTGAAAATAAAGAACATATGTTCTATAATGCTGTTAAGATGTTTTGATTGGGTGGTGGTATTTATGAAAAAAAACGAACAATACAAAAAAGAAATATTAGAAATGGTAAATAATATAAAAAACAAGGATATATTAATTTACATTTATAATATTACAAAGGATATTATTAAAGAGGATACAGAAAATGAATAATAAAAAACAATACGATGCAAGTATTTTTGACATGAACAATATAGGCTCAATTCAATGCATCGCCATTGCAAAAACAAAAAAGTCAAAAGACGATTTGTTGAAAAGAGCCTATGTGGTCTTGTTTTCACCAGAAGAAAACGACATTAATTGTTGGGTTCTGTGCAGGGAAAAATCGGAGGTTCTTGTTTAGTCCATTCTAAGTGAATCCATGCATAGTCTTTAGGAAATCCCTGAGAAATTCCGACAAAATCCCATCCGAGTTTTGTATGCTTTGAGATTACTTCGTTTATACGATCGTAGGATAAGTTGTCACATCTAATCATTCGTTTTTCCATTTTACACCTCGCTAAGCATGTCTATTATGTCAAGGACGTGCTTTTTCTTTTTGTCTGATAGTTTCATATATTTTTCCAGTGCGTTTAATAATTCCTTATCATTTCTAATTTTAATTAGCAATTCTGATTGTTCTGTAATTGACACCTGTTTTTCCACACCGGTCATAATGTAATCTAATGTAACTCCAAAAAAATCGGCGATTAATTGAAGTTTTGCTGAGTTTGGTGAACTTTTGTCTAATTTGCTTAAATACCCTTTTGCAAATCCGCATTCACATTCTAGTTTGTTCATTGAAATATTATTTTCTGAACATAGTTTTTTTACTCTTTCTCTAATAGTCATAGCAATTTACTTCCTCTTCAAATTTCTGAAAAAAACGCAAAAATAACTATTGACATTCTGAAAATATCGCTTATAATAAAGTTACAAGTTCTGAAAAAATCGCAACAAAAAAGAGACATACAAAATGCCGAATGTATTTTTATAATTCTTACTCGCAATTTGAATTATAGGATATTTTCAGAATATAGTCAATGAAAAGTTGTGATTTTTTCAGAATTATAAAAATATGAGAGGAGAAAAGCATGATTTATCAGAAGATTAAAGAAATTGCTGATTCAAAAGGTGTTTCTATTAGAAAAATAGAATTAGACACCGGAATCACACCATCTAGCATCTATCATTGGAATGAAATAAAACCTAGTGTTGATAAGGTTGCCAAAGTCGCCAAATACTTAGGTGTTACTGTCGAAGAACTTATTGAAGATTAGAAGAACCATCTCTTATGAATACAGGTGAAAGATGAATGATTTATTAAGAGTCAACTACGACACAGAACAGCCGACAGTATCGGCAAGAGATTTACACGAAAAACTGAATATTAGAACGGCATTTAAAGATTGGTTTCCTAGAATGTGCGAATACGGATTTGAAGAAGGAAAAGACTTTTGCTCAAAAATGAGCGAAACCTCTTCAAAGGGTGGAAGACCATCAAAAGATGCGGATATTTCCATTGACATGGCAAAGCAGATTTGCATGATTCAGCGTTCACCAGAGGGCAAAATAATTCGCCAGTATTTCATTGATTTGGAAAAAGCGTGGAATACACCAGAACAGATTTTTGCCAGAGCATTGAAGATGGCAGACAGAGAAATCGAAAAGTTGAAATCTTACAATGCATCTTTATTGGAAGATAATCAGCGGATGAAACCAAAAGAAATATTTGCTGATGCAGTAGCAACCAGTCATACATCAATATTAATCGGTGATCTGGCAAAGCTTTTGAAGCAGAACGGTGTGGAAACAGGGCAAAAGAGATTGTTTGAGTGGATGCGAGATAGCGGTTACTTGATTAAGCGTAAAGGTGCAGATTGGAACATGCCGACACAGAAATCTATGGAACTGGGACTTTTTGAGGTAAAGGAAAGCACTGTTAATAATCCAGATGGTTCTGTCAGAATCAACCGTACAACAAAGGTGACTGGAAAAGGACAGCAGTATTTCATTAATAAATTTCTTGAACCAAGAAAGCCAGACAAATCCAATTAAAATGAATTTTAGAAAAGGTGGTGAGAAAAAATGGCAAAAGTCGATATTAGACAGGTCAATGACGAAAAAGGAATTTTTACTGAAATTCTCATTGACGGTCACAAAATTGATGGTGTGAGAAACTACGAATTGAAACAGAAAGCAGGAGAAGCACCTGTATTAACTTTGGACTTAAATGCATTTGATATATCAACAGATTTAAAAATGTTGAAGTTAAATCAAAGTACAGTCGGTGAGATTGAAAGCATCAAGTTCAAAGATGGCTTTGAGACAAGTTTCGGATAGGCTCCCATGTTTCAGAGAGCCAATAAAAATTATCTGTTTTTTATGATAGAACATTGATTTGGGTCGTGGCAGCAACCTGTAAAACTTGCATATTTGCAAGTCAATCTTCCGGGGATAAATTTTGGCTTTTCATCTTCTAATGAAGAAGCCGGAATCATTTCCAGTGAAACAGAATAATTTTTGTTCTGCTTATCGCAGAATCCGTTGTAGATCATGGTAAATCACCTCCTTATAACTTTGATAAGGAAGATTATACCATAAAAGAGAGGAAGTGAGTTAAATGAGCGAGAAAGAAAAAACTATCGTTGAGAAAATCAAAAAAGCAATTCCGAACATGTCGGATTTTGACAAAGGATATTTTCTTGGGAAAGTTGAAAGCCTGGCAGATGCTTCTGATCGGAAGCAGGAAGAACGCAAAGAGCATGGAGATTAGATTTCAAATTTTAAAGGTGGTGACGATAGTTGAAGAGACCTTATTACATTGAGGGCGACGAAAGAAAAACGACATTGCAAGAGAGAGTTGAGCAGTTCGCACTTGCTGTAGCACTTGACATAGAAAATGAAGCAAAATACGAACTAATCCAGAATGAACTCAAGATTCTCAACTCCCTCACCAATGCACTGTTAGCCATCAAACTTTAATTTGAAAGGAGTAGATATGAGTGATTTTATTGAGAATGCTGTAAGAAATGAACTTACCACAACAGTAGATGGATCTGCGTTTTATGAGAAGCGTCGTAAAAACGGACAAGCCATATGTGATTTGACCAGTTCCGTAAAGGAAGTGATTGAAAAATCCGACCTGTCCGTTTCAGAAGCCAAAGGCTTTTTGGAGTATATGAAGATTGTTATAGATTGCTGTTCATATACTCGTTTTCAGAAATAACTTTGATACTACATTCTTTAAATGGATTTGAGTCCGTAATTTCTTTAGCCGTCTTGAGTATAGACAATACTTTGGCAGAGTGAGGATATTCAAGACCGCAGTTAGGGCAAGAAACCGTTTCAGCAGATATATTTTCATCAATTGTATATTTGCTGTTGCATGTACAAGTTATTTGAAACTTTAAGAACATGGTATTCACCTCTTTTCTATTTATAGGTAAGAGGATTATATCACAGAAAGTAGGTGAAGAACAAATGAACGAATTACATATTTTTAATTCAGAAGAGTTCGGCGAAATACGAACGGTAACTATTGACAATGAAATATATTTTGTTGGAAAAGACATTGCGAAAGCATTAGGGTTTTCAAATACCAGAGACGCTATTTCAACGCATGTTTTTGACGAAGATAGGGGAGTAGAGACTATCGACACCCTTGGTGGAAAGCAGAATATGACGGTTGTTAATGAGTCTGGTTTATATGCGTTAGTTTTTGGAAGCAGGTTAGAATCAGCAAAAAGATTCAAACACTGGGTAACATCAGAAGTTCTCCCAACAATCCGAAAAACAGGTGGATATCGCAAACCGATGTCAACAGCGGAGCAGATTAAACTTCTGGCACTTGGAAATACGGAACTGAACGAGCGTGTTTCTGACGTTGAGAAAAAGATTGATTCATTAGAGAATGACATGCCACTGTACGGATGTGAGATTGACGATATCAAAAATCACGTTAATCGCAAGGTTGTAAATGTTCTTGGCGGAAAGACAAGTGAAGCATACAGAGATGGCAGTATTAGAAGTTCAGTGTTTAAAGATATTTACCGCCAGTTAAAACGTGAGTACGGGTGCGTATCGTCTTATAAATCAATCAAGAGAAAATGGATTGATGATGCTCATAACCTCATCAACGATTATGAGGTTCCGAAAGTGCTTGATGAACAGATCAGAGACGCAAATGCTCAGATACGGCTTGTGTAGGTACATTTAATAAGGAAGAAAGAGGTGAAAAAATATGAAATGGTTTTCAAATTTCACATTGGCATTGTCCGTATCTGCTCTGATTTTATCAATTGTTGCTTTCATCATTTCAATAGCAAGGGTACTACTATAGCAGCAACCGACACACTTATAGAAATAACAGTGCATACAAAAGATATTCTTGATGATTTTTTGGCAGATTTAGCTTCATTTTTAGTAAGTTCCAGAAGTTGCTCCATATCTTTTTGAGATTTTTCGAGAGTGGCAATTTGCTTCTCTAATAATTCTCTTGGAGATTCGCCCGGACCGTATTCCGGTGTAACCTTTGGAAGTTCTGCGATAGGTGTGTCAAATTCATTGATAGAAAAGTATTTATTTTTCATAAGTAATCCTCCTATTTTAGGGGATTATACCACAAAAGGAAGTGATAGGAAAATGAAGCAACCGAAAAGGCTCACCAGAGAACAGAAAGTTATTCTTTCTGCACAAGGGCTTGTAGCTGACAACTACATGCTTGAGAAAGAAACAGAATTTTATCTGGTCGTAGTACACAAATCCACTGGAAAGTCCAGACGGATAGATAAATATGCAGGAGGGAAATACAGATGATAGTAACAAATCCAAATGACTTGATGCTAGTTGAATTACAGATTCTCAACGTACTCGGAAAAGAGTTTGTTATCGAGGATGGAAAAATTACAGGGATTGTAGGTGCAGGCGAATAATGGGAACAGCATTTACAGAACTTAGAGATGAAATCAAAAAATCAAAGATTTTTGGTTCATATGAAGCAAGCGTTCGCCGTGGTGATCTGCCATCAGAAACACGGACAGCATTGAGAAGTGCCGTTAGCTTGCATGAGATGGATAATGTTGATTTCTTAGACCTGTTTGAAAAGACAGCAAGAGAACACATGTTAGAAGTGTTAGACACGATGCTTCGTGTAGATATTTTAGTTGAAAGGGGATAGAAAGGATGAAAATTGAATTAAAGAAGATTATTGTTGAAAACTTCATGGCATACCCACATGCCGAGTTTGATTTTTTCAACAGAACAGTAGTTTCCGGCAGAAATGGAATCGGTAAATCAACTATTGCAACAGCTTACACATGGCTGATGTTCGGTTGTGATTACCAGTTAAAGGATAACCCGGCAGTAAGAAGAATCGTTGACAGCAAACCGGTAGATGACATGGACGTATATGTTGAAGCAATTCTGGATATCGACGGTAAGGAAGTGACTGCCAGAAAGGTCCAGAAACGCAAATACAAAAAAGATGGTGTCGGATATTCAGATGACAACACATATTTCATCAATGAAGTTCCAAAGACGCTCAAAGCATTTAATGAGTATTTTGAGATAGATATGAACCTGTTGAAAATGTGCAGCAGCCCCGGAGCGTTTCTGAATCAGAAAACAGCAGATATGAGAAGTTATCTGTTTGGACTGGTTGAAAATGTCAATGATCTGGACGTGGCAAAAGAAAATTCTGAACTTTCTGCAATTACAGATTTGCTTGGAAAATATCTTTCTGATGAATTATCAGCAATGAATAAGGCAACAAAATCAAAAATTGATAATGAATTGCCGATAATTGACGGGCAGATCATGGAAAAGCAGAGAGATATTCAGCTGAAATCCGACATTGATGTGGCAGAACTGGAACTTTTGAAAAACACGCTGTCTGAGCAGTTGGCTGGCAACATCAAGAAACAGACAGATGCAGAAGCACTGGAAAAAGATATTCAGAAAAAGTCAGATGGGATTTTGGAACTGAAATTTCAGCTGAGCGGATTACAGACACAAGCTAATGACGCGAATTTGAATAAAATCCGTGAGGTGCAGCATAAAATCAACGATTCCAATTCATTTGTGGATTCTATCCATGAAGAAATCAGAAAAAATGGAGTTGCCATTGACAGAATCAAGTCAGAAATTAACGAAAAAAATTCTGCCAGAGAGTTACTTGCAAAAAAATGGGTAGATGTCAACAATGAAAAATTTGATGATAATTCAACCATTTGCCCGACATGCCACAGAAATCTGCCAGACGAAGAAATCAAACGTCTTGTTTCAGGGTTTACGGAAAGCAAGAAGAAACGTATTTATGAAATCGAAGCAAAAGGAACAGCACTAAAGGAAGAAATTGAGAAAGAAAAACCAGTTCTTGCAGAACTTGAATCTGTGGCAGAAGAGAATATGAAAAAGCTCAATTCAGTGCTTTCAAAACTGGACGAATATCACAAACAGTTAGATGCCATTCCGAAAGTTGTAGATATTTCAGATACAGAGGAGTACAAAAAACTGTCTGCTGAAATTGATGCAAAAGAATCAGAAATGCAGAAATCAATGAAAATTGATGATATGCGTGGCAAGTTGAAAATGGAAGAAAACGAGATCCGTAGAAAATTGTCTGAATGTGAAAGCCAGATTTCAAAGTCCGACACATCGGCAGACGAGCAGCGGCTTGAAGAACTCCGTGATTGTAGAATTGATATGGAACAGAAAAAGGCAGATGCAGAAAAGATTCTTTATTTGCTTGGTGAACTGGAAAAGGCTAAAAACCAGAAGTTATCTGCCGAAATAAACAAACATTTTGAAACTGTTCAGTGGCAGTTGTTTGAAGTGAATAAATCTGGTGGTTACAAATCAGTGTGCATACCTACTGTTGATGGAAAATCTATTCTTTCAACCATGAGCAATAAAGGCAATCAGATCATCGGAAAGGTTGATATTTGCAATTCGATTCAGAAAATCAATGATTTATCCGTACCTGTATTTTTGGATGATTCTGAATCATTGGATGTTAGCAACAAAGAACGGGTTTCAAAATCTGCCGAATGCCAGTTAATCATGCTGGAAGTAACAGATAACAGTAGATTGTCCGTAATGGAGGGATAATGGCAGGTGTTGGAATTGGCTGGAATTTAAAACAACCAGACGCGAGATGCATGAAATGCAAAAGATGGAAAAGTGCCGATAATTCTAAAGGATATTCAAATTATAAAACACTAGGAATGTGCACACTTTCATATTGCGAAAAAGATTTTCGAAAAAAGAGAGGTAATAAAAAATGAGTAAAGAATTAGAACTTGCAAGAGAGCTTGTCAAACAGCTTGAAGAAGCAGAAAGGGCTAATAGAGTACAGTTATCAGAGTTGGATCCGGGCGATGTGTTCAAAATTGGAGAGAATGATTTTATCGTTCTGGAACATCATTATGACACTACGACCGTGATCTCAAAAGGCTTCATGGCAGAAAATGTTGTATTTGATGAAAATACACGAGATTACAACAAGTCGAATTTAAAAAAAGTTATTGAAAACGAAATTCAACCGATTATTGAATCCGAAGTCGGCTCCAAAAACCTTGTGGAACACGAAGTTGAACTTGCATCCGTTGATATGCAGCACGAATTTTGTAATTGCAGTTGCAAAGTAAGACCTATTACGTTTGATGAAGCAAGAGAATACAACAATTTGCTTGCTAGCAAAAGCCTTGATGATTGGTGGTGGACATGCACACCGTGGTCTACTGATGATAGAGGATTAAAGTATAGCATAGCCATTGTTTCTCCGTCCGGCCGTGTCGGCAACTACAGCTGTAACGTCAGCAGCGGTGTTCGCCCGGTTTGTATCTTAAAATCTAATATCTTTGTATCGAAAGGGGATAAATAATTATGGGAAAGAGAATTACTGAAAATGATATTGCAGAATTAATCAGCAGAGTTGAAACATCGGAGAAAAAGTTGGGTGTAACTCATATTCCGAAAGGATTAAAAATCGGAGATGAATTTGAACTTGCAGACATAAATTGGAAAATCCTTGATATTACGGATGCCGGATATATGTGTATTGGTGGCTCATTGGGAAATAAAAAGTTTGATGAAAACTCAAGTGACTGGAAAAAAAGTAGTTTGAGAAGTTATCTCCACACAGAGTTCTATAAAAAGGTTTCCAAAGAGATTGGTGAGGATAATATTGTTGCTTTTGAAAGAGACCTGTTGTCTCTTGATGGACAGGAAGAATATGGGGAATCAGATGATTTTGTATCTCTTTTAACGGTCGATGAATACCGGAAGTACAGAAAACACATTCCGAATACTGATGAATGGTGGTGGCTCATTACCCCATGGAGTACACCTTGCAATAATTATAAATCGACAGTCGCCGTTGTTTCTCCGTCCGGCGTTATCTACGACTACGTCTGTAACAACAACTACGGTGTTCGCCCATTTTGTATCTTTTCCTCTTCAATCTTTGAATCAGAGGAATAAGTAAATGGCCGAATCAGACTTAAAAGTAATTTTGAAAGCAAAAGATCTGGCAGAACATACATTGCGTGTAACTTCAAATTGCAATAGATATCCAAAGAAATATAGATTTTCATTGGTAGACAAAATGCAGAATAAGGCACTTGAAATCTATGAATATCTGTATGAAGCAAATCGAACCGATTTGAAGTATTACCGGAGAGAGCGGTCAGAATTACAGACTAAAGCCATAACTCACTGTGATGAACTTCTGTTTTACATTGAGTTATCAATGAAACTGAATATTATCAACACAAGAAGTATGGAATATTGGTCAAAAATGGTTTCGGATATCAAGCATATGGCGATTGCTTGGAGAACGAAAGATAAAAGCAGATAGTTTTACTGGTTATGTACTGTATAAACCGTTGTTTCTCCGTCCGGCAATATCAACAACAACAACTGTAACAACAACAACGGTGTTCGCCCATTCTGTA
>ERZ1035001.86-NODE-86-length-61715-cov-12.651995_pt1 | contig 61715 bp, 109 predicted proteins | sample MGYA00520685_ERZ1035001 | MGnify/ENA primary metagenome ERZ1035001 (study PRJEB33766, sample SAMN09781749) | gut metagenome | biome: gut microbiome | host: Homo sapiens | place: Madagascar | study: EMG produced TPA metagenomics assembly of the PRJNA485056 data set... | reverse complement strand
TTTATATATAGAGAAAACAGTACATTTCCGTATACTTTTTAACCAGTTTTAACTATCCGTTTCGCTTCGCTCACGGAAGCGCTTCGCGCTGATTTTATTAAATAATATAGATTGGAAGTAGGTTTGAAACACCTGATTCAATCGGCTATAATGAATGTATTCAATTTGGAGAATATAATGACTACAAAGATTTATGCAGATAATGATAAGCTGTATCCAGTTATGTGTAAGTGGAAACAGCAAATCCGTGAAACTGGTGATCGTAAGATGCCGGATGAACTGGGTATTGCGATTATGAATATCGCTCACGGTTTGGCCCGTCGATACAACTTCAACCGTTATTCCGAAGACTGGAAAATGGATATGATCGACGATGGGATTTCAGCAACGATTTCCGGTCTTCATAACTTTGACGAAACCAAATATACAAACGTCTACGGTTACATCAACAAGGCTTGCTGGCAAGCGTTTGTAACTCGCATCCTCTACGAGAAGAAAGAGAACGCGAAGAAATACAAATACTTCCTGGAACATGTCTATGACAGCGATGATACTGATATGACCACGATAGCCGATGAAACTTTCATTCAGGATATCCATGACAAACTTAATCAGTATGAAGAGTCCGCGAAAAAGCCTAAAGATAAAATCGAGGTTGTGGACGAATCGCCAACATTGGAAATGTTTCTATGAAAATTAAAATTGACCTGAACAAAATTTTAGCAGATGCTAACGACGAAATTGATCTGCTTCCTTACCTTGTGAAATTAGAGTTGCAGAACGTCGGGGTTCCGATTATCATCGACCCTACAGATGTACGAGATCCAGACTTCCAGATAGCAGAAGGTCGTCTGGACTATGTAATAAACGCCGAAACAATGATCATGGAGATCACTTACTATGAACGTGCAGCATGAAGTAATCGACGAAGTACACCAAAAATCAGCGCTGGATCTTCGTGAAGAAGAACTGGACTCCATCAAGGGTACACGCATTGAACAGGAAGCCCTACGCAAAGCGCAAAAGTTCATGCGGAAGAACAAAGCGGAATGGAAGCGACTGCATAAACACGCAGAGAACGCACTCTTCGAAGGTAACAAAGAGCAGTACGTATACGCGATCAAAAAGATGCGTGATATGCTCAAGCAACCATACAACGATGAACTGATTGAAACGATGTGGATCACTTCGAACCAGCAGTTGAAAGACCTGTTCATCATGGCTTCTGAAAAATACGGCAAATAAACCCCTTCGGGGGTTTTGAGGTTTATATGAACTATGTTTTAATTGGGGATACCCATGCCGGACTTCGCCAGGATAACCCCTGGAACGAAGAAAACCTGTATGCGGTATTCAAACAGATCGTAGAGTATTGCAAAGAACACGGGATCACGCGCGGCTTCCATGCTGGCGACTTCTTCGACGTTCGAAAAGCAACCACACAAACGACAATGAATTTTGTTCGTGAAAAGCTGGTTCCTCTTCTGATTGAGGCGGGGATCACTCTGGATGTTCTTGTCGGCAACCACGATTGCCAATTTAAGGACAAAATACGCCCCAACGCGCCACGCGAGATACTAAGTCAATACGAATGCTTTAATGTCATCGACGAACCGACCACGGTTGATTTAGGTGGCGGAAATTCGATTGACCTGATCCCGTGGATTTGTCAGGAAAACAGCCAGCGTATTTTTGACTACATCAAACAATCGAAAGCTAACTTTTGTTTGGGACACTTCGAACTGTCTGGTTACTATTTCTACAAGAACAGCAAAGCCGATCATGGGCTGGAACCTGATTTCTTGAAGAAGTACGATCGTGTTTACTCTGGACACTATCACCACGCTAACGAGGGTGATAACGTGTTTTATATCGGTACGCCTCTGACTATGAGCGCAAACGACGAAGACGAAACACGCGGGTTCTATGTGTTCACGGGCAAGCCTGAATTGACTTTCATCGCTAACCCTGTGTGTCACCATCGCCGGATCATGTATCCAGCACAGAAAGATGTTGATCTCGAACAGTTCCGTAACTGCGCGGTGCGTCTGATTGTCAGTGAGATTGATCAGGGGCTTGCAAAGTTCCAAACCAAAATTGAAGAAATTGCCTATGAAATCAATATCATAGACAAAGTTCAAACTGATTCGGATGTCGATACCGACTTTGAAATCAAAACCGTTCGTGGGCTTATCACTGAGTATATCGCCAACATGCAGATCACCGACGATGAAAAAGAGGAAGTGAATAAGCTGATCAGCGAACTATACGCGGAGGTGTCAAGTGCATAGCCGTTATGATGAATATTTCGGGGAAAATCCCCGATATTCTCACCTGTTGCGTATGTTGGGAATGAAACACATCATTTCCACATCCGACGAAGCAGGGGAAACCAGCGCAGTTTGTTTGACCATCATGAAGGGTGCATGGCATTCATCACGAACATGGTCAATATTCATGCTTGATACACTGGACGACGATACTCTATCATATAGTATTGATTCATCAGTTGTTCAAATGATCACTGAATTATGTGAACGGATTTTAAATGAAACTAAAAACTAAATCACATGGAGGTGGAAACCGAACAATTGATGATGAAATTTCTTCAATAAATGAACTACTTCCTATGTTGGATGTTGATGTTGTATTAGGAAAGATATACTGGAAAAACTCACCTCGTAAGAGCGTCCCTGCTGGAACTGAAGCAGGGAGTAAGACAAAACATGGTTACGTTGCTATCGGGTATAAAAAGACGTATTATAGACGACATCGAATAATATTTTACGTCGCTAATGGTTATCTTCCTCTCGTAGTAGATCACAAACACGGTGTTGAATCTGGTGATGGAATAGATAACCTGCAAGACATCACGCAACAACAAAACTCCGTTAAAATGAGAATGAGTAGAAGGAATTCTTCTGGGTTTAGAGGGGTTTCCTTTCACCAAAAATCAGGAAAATGGCAATCATGTATTGTGTATAATAGAAAAACAATATATCTTGGTTTGTATGAAACACCAGAACTTGCACATAGTGCATATACAGACAAGCGAAAAGAATTATTTGGTGAAATATGAAATTAAATTTCCGTAAAATTAAGTATCAAAATATTCTGTCGGTCGGGAACACCCCGATCGAACTGGAATTTGATACGGCAAAGAAAACCCTGATCACGGGGAAAAACGGTGGCGGTAAATCGACACTGATCGAGGCGTTAACCTATGCCCTGTTCGGTAAGTCATTCCGCGATCTAAAAGTCGGGCAGTTGGTGAACAGCGTCAACAAAAAGAAATGCCTGGTTGAACTGGAAATCGAATACGGGAAAGACTCGTACAAAGTGGTGCGCGGACAAAAGCCGAAGGTATTCGAGATCTGGAAGAACGGCGAGAAGTTGCCGGAAGACTCCGCAGCGGGTGATTATCAGGCACAGCTTGAATCTATGCTGAACATCAACCTTGTGGGCTTCAAACAGGTTATCGTTCTGGGTACAGCGGGTTACACCCCATTCATGGAACTGAAAACCCCCGAACGCCGGAAACTGGTTGAAGATTTGCTGTCTCTGTCCGTCATCAGTGAAATGGACAAGTTAAACAAGTCATACATTCGCGGTGTTAATCAGCAGTTGGATACACTCTCAATGCAGGGTAATCACATCCAGCAGCAGATCGCAACACACCAGCGCTTCATTGACGAACAGCGAGCGAAAGCAAACCAGAACAACGCCCGATACAAAGAGATCTACGATAGCCACGTAGAAACCGCAAAGAACATCAAAGCACAGCTTATGCAGTTGCAAGCGGAGATTGCGGAATCGGTGATCACTGGAGAAGACCGGACGGAAGATATCAACAAACTCCGTGACGGTTATTCGCGGCTCTCAATGACTGTAGAACAGTTTAAAAAGCTGGAGGTGATGTATCAGAAAGGCGGTGAGTGTCCGGCCTGTAAGCAAGCGATTAAACCCACTCCTGAGCGTATGGCGGAGATCGCAGAGAACATCAAAGCGGGTACACAACGTTTAACCCTGATCAAAACCAAACAGGACGAGTTGCAAGGGATCATGAATGACTTGCTGCAACAGCAACGCGCACTCAATGCCCTGAAAACGAAATACGAATCCCTGAAAGGTACGCTGCAAAACGAAGTTGCCAACGCCAAACGAGCACAAGCGATTATGGAACAGGCAAGCGCGGAAGTAGTCATTGACGAAGAACCCGTGAAGAAGTTGCAGCAGCAGGAAGCAGAACTGAACGAAAAACGACAAGGCTACGTCAAGGAAAAATATATTCGTGGTATTGTTACGGATATGTTGAAAGATTCCGGCGTTAAAGCGAGCATCGTTAAGCGTTATATTCCGTACTTCAACAAACAGATAGCATATTATCTGGATCTGTTGGGTGCTGATTATCAGTTCACTTTAGATGACGAGTTCAACGAATCGATCAAATCACTGGGGCGCGATGATTTCAGTTATGCGTCATTCAGTCAAGGCGAACGCGCTCGCATCAACTTGTCTATTCTGTTCACATGGCGTGACGTGACAAGTAAAGTATCAGGCGTGGATCTGTCTCTGCTGGTACTTGATGAAGTGTTTGATGGGCCACTTGATAAAGAGGGTTCATTCGCGATTAAATCCCTGCTGGATTCTGTAGATGGTAACGTTATTGTAATCAGTCACCAGGATCTTGATCCGCAGGACTTCGACCGCCACATCATCATGTCTAAGGTTGGACGGTTCACAAAACCATCAATCAAAGATACGGCGATCTCATGTTAGAACGTGAATTTGATTTAAAGACCTCTCCCGAAGTGGAGAGGTTTTATCTCCATAATGAACTATTGGAAGAAAAACATGTAGTTACAATGGCAGATGTTGAGGAAGCATTCAAAGATAACCCCATTGAATTGACCCGCATCAAGAATAATAAATCTTCGGTGTGGTTCCTCGAAAAAATCTATTGACAGTAAAACATAAATACCTTAAAGTCGCCCGTGTACTGAGTTGCACGGGTTTTTATTTTGAGGAACGGAAAATGATTAACGAACAAATGTCACACAGCGAAGCATTGAAGATTTTGGGCGCTACTGGCGACGAATCTAAAGCTGAACTGTCAAAGCTCTTTAAACGTGCTTCTCTGCGCAATCACCCCGACCGTGGTGGTAGCACTGAACTCATGCAGAAAATCAACCAGGCGTATGACGTTGTAACCAAAACAAACAGCGCTGGTAAAACTTTCAGTGATGTTCGCGCAGAACACGCAGCAAACAAGAAAGCGTGGGAAGAAAAATTTGCAGCGTATTTCGTGCTGGCGAAAAACTATTTCAGCACTAAATTCAACGCGCAAGAATTTGCGGAATATTTCACGAAATTCACCGGACAACCAACAACCTATACCCAGACAATCAGCGAAGTTCGCGGTCATACTGTTCACGCAACCTATCGTTTCACTTCTGGTGATGCGTTCTTTGACTTCTCTTTCTCTTGTCAACCGCCTAACGGTCAAGGTTTAGCAGCGCCGGACGCGTCCGCACTGGGTAGCGTATCAGTTAATACTCTGGTTCTGGTTGGTACGAAGAAACACAAAATGGCAAGCCGTGATTACCAATGGGGCAAGAACCCAGACAAAATCACGCCGGAAAGCCTGTTCCCTACTAAGAAACTGGAATCCATCTTTAGCCCGACTAAGAAGGATCTCAAGTTCAAACGCGCGGACTACATGACATCCTTTGCCCGTATCCTGGGTGCGAAGGTTAGCGGTAACGATGTTATTGTTGATGTTGGACACTATAAAGTTCACTTCTACCGTCACGTATTCATGCGTAAAGGCGCGTATGTGTTCCAGTATGTTGTTGACCCAACTGTGAACAAATTCAAACCTGCTGAACGTCTGAAAGGTACTATGCTGGAAGATGAAGACGGTGCATGTCTGGATATGATCATCGACACTTTCAAAGAAATGCAGAAAGTGAAACCAGACGCAAGCGGAATCGCCGCAGTAATCGACCGGATGAACGCAGAGTTTGCAGCGGGGCATCGTTCAGCATCTTTTGTTAAACGTACCGCACAGCAAGCAGCAGCGCCGGAACCAGAACAGAAACCGAAACGCACCGTTAACCGCATCAATAAAGATGACTATTTCAACGCACTAAAACAAGCGGGGGCAACCTTCCGCAGCAACTACGGCGAATTTGATAACGGCGCGGGTTTGACTTTCCACTTCAAACGCGAGATCAGCAACCGCAAAGGTTTCTGGAGTTTCAGCAGCTTTGATTTCATGCACTCCGGTCAGAAACATGTTGAATGGTTGAAAGATATCGACGTTGACGAGGATAGCAAAGGCGCAAGTATCGGTTTGCTGGTTGATACCCTGAAACAACTTCGTGGTGTTGCTGACTGGTACACAGCCCGTAAGATCCTGGAAGGTATGCGTGATAACTTCAAGGCTGGTAAATTCTCCGCACCTCATGTGAAGAAAGAAGCCGAACAGAAACGCACTGAAACGCAAGCTAAGGACGAGTTAGGCGCACAACCTACGAAACCACAGGCAGCGAAGAAAGAAGCCCCAGCGGTTGATAAGGCGCATCAGGCACAGATGGATCGTGAGAAGTCACAGATGAATGCAACCATTCGTTCTATGCTCTCTGCCCTGGTTAAAGCCGGACGCAAAGACACGCCGGAAGAAATTAAAAAAGCAGTTGATGAAGCAATCGCTCTTTGGCGCTTGAAACACTAACTGATTATGCTATAATGGGAACTGTTGAAAAGCAGTTCCCTTTTTTATGAGGTGAGTATGATTATTCAGGTATCGGTTCAGGGCAATACCCTGACAGTAACAAATTCCATTATGACCGCTATGGCTGCATGTCGTGATCATGTGATGTCAAACCCTCCGGTAACGGAAATTCTGGAAATTGATGTATGGGAAGACGGTGTGATCGAAGAATCCTTTGGGTTCACTCCGTTAGAGGAAGATTTACGTAAAATGGAACAATGGTTATGGCAAACTGTACCCCAATGAAACTACCAAAACACACAACCCTGTTAACCCGCGAAAAACTGCATTCGGTTGAATGGAGTCCGTTAGATGTGATGGTGTTCGATCTCGAATCCAAAATCATCAACGCACATGTTAACGGTTTGAGTATCTTTTCTGTTGAATTCGAAAAGATTCGCGGGTACAATGAAGCCTGTAAAGACAAATTGCGTGTCATGGTTGAAGCTATGGGCTACATCGTGACTATTGAAGACAACAAAATGTGGATCGCGCTATGAGCAAAGTAAAAGCAGTTTTCGCCGTTGGTCATGATATGTACGAAATGGACTATGCTTTCGGTTATGAACAGGGTTTACCGTGGGGACACTGCAAAGAGGATTTACATAACTTCAAAGCAGAAACCGCAGATAGCGTCCTGATCATGGGTGCGAACACTTTTACTTCTCTTCCTGGTAAATTGCCAGGACGAATTCACTGCGTTATGTCTGGTTCTGGTAGTTTCCTCAAAACCAAAAAAGGCGATGTTGCTGATTACGTCATCCACGGCGGCGGGTTGTCTGCTGCAATCGACGTGATGAAAGCAACGCATCCAGATCGTGATGTGTGTCTCATTGGCGGTAAGGGGTTGCTTCTGGAAGCAATCAATAATACACTGGTTGATGAAGTGGTTGTGACGCACATTTACGGACATCATACTTTCAATGCGCCAGCTTTTAAACGTGATGTTTCGTTCACGGTTCCTGAATTCTGTGAAGCGGTTCTGAAATATGAACTGACTGATTTCAAAATTCAGCAGATCGAGTCAAACGAACGCGTCAGAAAAATTATCGTCGATCGACATACGAAAAAGGCATAAAATGAAACAATATCTTGATATCGTCAACACCGTTCTAACACACGGTACTGAATCAACCGATCGTACTGGTGTTGGTACACTGCGCATCTTCGGGATGCAAGCACGTTGGAACCTCGCAGAAGGTTTCCCAGCGACTACCAGCAAACAGCTATTCTTCAAACCGTGTAAGCATGAATTACAATGGTTCCTGTCTGGTTCTACCAACGTGGAAACACTGCGTAAAATGACGTGGGGTGAAGATAGCGATAAGCGGACGATCTGGGACGATAACTACGAAAATCAGGCTAAAGCGCTGGGTTATACGCATGGTTATCTGGGGCCGATCTACGGGCATCAATGGCGCTCATTTGGCGGTGAAGGTGGATACGGTGAGGGTGTTGACCAGATTGCAAAAATCATCGAACAACTGAAAACCACACCAGACGATCGCGGGATCATCGTTTCCGCCTGGAACCCGATGGATCTTGATGATATGGCTCTGCGTCCGTGTCACTGTTTCTTCCAGTTCGTCGTAATCAACGGTAAACTGTCTCTACAGTGGTATCAGCGTTCAGTTGATGTCTTCTTAGGGTTGCCGTTCAATATAGCCTCATACGCTCTCCTGACGCATATTATCGCTGATATTTGCGGGTATGAAGTTGGCGATCTGGTTTGGACTGGTGGCGATGTCCATATCTACAAAAACGCAGTAGAACAAGCGAAAGAGTTGTTGAAGCCGGAACGCGCACCGCTTCCACTTCCGACCCTTTATATGCCGAAGGTAAATAGCTTACTTGATTTGGATCAAGAATTCTTTGACTCCATCCATTTGAAAGACTATAATCACCACGGCTCGCTAAAAGCAGCTATGGCAGTATAAACAAAGGGGGCGAAAGCCCCTTTCTTAACAAGGTAAGATAATGAGTGATATTAAAACAGTAGTGAAGTCTTCTGGCGTAAGTCAAACGTTCGAAAAAGAAAAACTGTTCAAAGTCCTGAATTGGGCGAGTATTGGAAGAAACATTGACGTTAACGCATTCCTTGAAAGTGTCGTTGACCTGCTTCGTGATGGTATGACTACCAAACAGATCCAGGCTGTAGCGATCAAGTATGCAGCGGATCGAATCTCCGCAAAAGAACCTGACTGGCAGTATGTAGCGGCTAACCTCGAAATGTTCGCCCTTCGTAAAACCGTTTACGGGCAGTTTGACCCGATCCCGTTCTACGATCACATCGCTAATCTGGTTCTCTCTGGGAAATACGATAAAGAAATCCTGGCAAAATGGACTCCAGCGGAGATTGATTATCTGGAATCGAAAATCAATCACGATAAAGATTTTGAATTCTCTTACGCTGGCGTTCAGCAGTTGATCGGGAAATATCTGTTGCAGGATCGCACGTCCGGCGACATCTACGAAACACCACAGTATGCATTCATGCTGATCGCGATGTGTCTGCATCAGGACGAAAAACACGCTGATAAAATCAGTCATGTGGTTGACTTCTACAACGCAATTTCGGATCGCAAACTGTCATTACCTACGCCTATTATGGCGGGTGTGCGTACTCCTACGCGTCAGTTCTCAAGTTGTGTTGTAATCGAATCAGGCGATTCCCTGGGTTCTCTGAACGCTGTTACGTCCGCGATCGTGAAGTATATCTCTCAACGTGCGGGTATCGGTGTCAACGCCGGACACATTCGCGCTATGGGTTCTAAAATCCGTGGTGGTGAAGCAGTTCATACAGGCGTTATCCCGTTCTGGAAACACATTCAGACGGCGGTTAAATCCTGTTCACAGGGTGGTGTTCGTGGTGGTGCAGCAACCCTGTATTATCCGATCTGGCATCTTGAAGTTGAAAACCTGCTGGTTCTGAAAAATAACCGTGGCGTTGAAGAAAACCGTATTCGTCACCTGGATTATGGCGTACAGCTTAACGATTTGATGTATAAGCGTTTAATCAATAACGATTACATCACCCTGTTCAGCCCTGACGTTGCGAACGATCGCCTGTATGACGCGTTCTATCAAGCGGATCAGAGTGAGTTCGAAGAACTCTATACCAGTCTGGAAAAAGACCCAACGGTACGCAAGAAACGCATCAAAGCGGTAGATCTGTTCCAGTTGCTTGTTCAGGAACGCGCACAGACCGGACGCAAATACATTTTCAACAGTCATCACGTAAACCAGCAGGGTAGTTTCTCTGTTCCGATTCGTATGTCGAATCTGTGCTGTGAAATCGCAATCCCAACTTCACCACTGGATGACGATGATAAACTGGCTGGCGAAATTGGACTGTGTACGCTTATGGCGATCGTTCTCGATAATGCCGATATAAGCGAATTCCCAGCCCTTACACGCATCGCAGTACGCGCACTGGATAACTTGCTGGATTACCAGAACTACCCTGTTGCAGCGGCTCTGAAAGCCAAACAGCGTCGTTCTCTGGGTGTGGGTATCACCAACTATGCATCATGGCTGGCAAGCAACTATTGCGACTACTCCGAAGCATACGCCGGAAACGTTCATGAGTTGATGGAAGCGTTTCAATTTAACCTGCTGGTTGCCTCTATGGAACTCGCACAGGAACGCGGTGCATGTGGACTGTTCCACGAAACCAAATACGCACAGGGCAAGTTACCGATCGATTGGTACTGCAAAAACGTTGATGAACTGGCATCACCTGTGTATAACTGCGATTGGGAATGGTTGCGCGGCGAAATCAAAAAACATGGCTTGCGTAACTCAACGCTTTCTGCTTTAATGCCTTGTGAAAGTAGCTCGCAGGTGAGTAACTCAACCAACGGGATCGAACCTCCACGCGGCCCTGTGAGTGTGAAATCTTCTAAGGAAGGTTCATTCAATCAGGTAGTACCAAACCAGAATAATCAGATTGACTTTTATGATTATCTCTGGACAATGGCAAAACGCGGGAACAAAGGTTATCTGGCTCACGTAGCGGTTATGCAGAAGTTTGTTGATCAGGCTATCTCTGCGAACACCAACTATGATCCGGCTAACTTCCCAGATGGTAAAGTGAAATCTGAAACCATCCTCGAAGATCTGCTGTATGCAAACTATTTCGGCATCAAAACGCTGTACTACCACAACACCCGCGACGGTGCAGGTGAGGAAGAAGCGGAAGATTGCGAAGGTTGCAAAATTTGATTCAATGCCCCTTCGGGGGCTTTTTATAAGGTAAATCCATGTTAACTGTAATGAACACAAACCCAGATCACAAACACTTAGAACAGCCTATGTTCTTTGGTGAGGATACGGGCGTAGCACGATACGAAGAACAGAAACACCGTGTATTCGAAACCCTGACTGAAAAACAACTGTCATTCTTCTGGCGACCGGAAGAAGTGGATCTGTCTATCGACCGTATGCAGTACGCGAAAATGCCGGAACACGAAAAAATCATTTTCGATTCAAACCTGCAATATCAAACCCTGCTGGATACCATTCAGGGGCGCGGCCCGAACCTGGCGTTCCTCCCTATCGCTTCCGATGTCTCTATGGAAACGTGGATCGAAACATGGGCGTTCAGTGAAACAATCCATAGCCGCAGTTATACGCACATTCAGCGTAACCTACACATCGATCCGTCGAAAGAATTCGATAAGATTCTGCGCAACGAAGCGATCATGAAACGTTCGGCTTCCATGACAAAATACTACGATGATCTGATCGCAGAGTGTCACGAACTGAAAAACATTGTGCTCAAAATCGAAATGTTAACGTCCCACGGATACCCAGACGAATCGATCGCAGAGTACGAGAAGAAACGCAAAGAACAAATGCGTAAATGCAAGGTTGCTCTGTACCTGTGTATGCACGCTGTCAACGCTCTGGAAGCGATCCGCTTCTACGTGTCGTTTACCTTCACGTTCAACTTTGCCGAACAAGGCAAGATGGAAGGTAACGCGAAGATCATGCGCCTGATTGCCCGTGATGAAGCACTTCACCAGAAAGGCACTCAAAGCAAGATCCGACTCTGGCAGATGGGTAAAGATGACCCAGAAATGGCAGAAATCGCTTACCAGTACGAAGAGGAAGCGACAAAGATTTTCCTGGAAGTGTATGAACAGGAAAAAGAATGGGCTGAACACCTGTTCTCTATCGGTGATGTAGACGGGGTATCCCTGAAAAGTACGATCGCCTATATCGAACACCTGACAGATCAGCGTATGCGAGCGGTCGGTTTGCAGTCTCCGTTTAAACCAACACCGAACCCGTATCCGTGGATGAACAAATGGTTGAAGTCTGACAACGTACAGGTAGCTCCGCAGGAAGTCGAAGTGAGTTCTTACCTGGTTGGCAACCTCAACACCGAGATCAGCGACGAAGCCTATGCAAAATGGCGACAAAAATACGCGTAAGGATATAAAATGAAAAGTCATGGAACAGGAAAAAGGACATTAGAGGAAGAAATTGAAGGAATTCGTTTGTTCCTTGACAACGCAAAAGTAGATGCAGAAAAGGGAAAGGTGTACTGGGTTACACCTAACCCAAATGCGAGAAAAATCAAACCCGGTGATGAAGCCGGGACATTGATGAAAAATGGTTACACTCAAATCATACATGAAGGTAAAACATACAGAAGACATAGGATAATTTTCTATGCGGTTCATGGTTATCTTCCATTGCTTGTAGATCATAAAAACGGGGTTGAGTGTGGTGATGGTATTGACAATCTTCAAGAAATAACTCACATTACCAATCAACAGAAAAGGAAAAAACAGAAAAATAATACTACCGGATACCGAGGCGTGACGTATCACAAAAAATCCAACAAGTATCAAGCAGCATTATGGATTGACGGGAAGTATACATATCTGGGTTCTTTTGATACTCCAGAAGAAGCAAGCGAATGCTATAAAATGAAAGCACAGGTTGTTCATGGTGAATACTACAACGAAAGTTTATAAAATGTCTCTTGACAAATGCGGTCGCATAGACCGCAGTTTCGTTAAGTGTGGTGAGTTGAGAAATTGCGTTTATTGTATTGAAATCGACAATGTTATAGTGTATGTTGGTAAAGCAAAAGACATGTGGAAGCGGTTAGACACATACCGCAATTCGAAATACTGGCGGGAAGCAAACCCCAGTAACATTTTGAAAACCGCACGTCTGGAAATGGCAATCAAAAAACGTAAGCGTGTAAATCTTATCGTGACAACACACGATGAAGACACATATCATGATTTTGAAATAAACATGATCCGAAAAATCAATCCTGAATGGAACAAACAGCACTATGACAAAGATAACCAAAAATCAGAAAACCTTATTCAACCAGTTGATGAAACTGTGTAACGAAAGCGAATGCTTCTACTTCATTGATCAAAAAACTGTGATGCAAACCAATGTTCGCATCTTTAACTATCGCATGGCGAGCTATTCCGACTGGTTAAAACCTGGTGCGCTGGAATGTCGCGGCATCATGTTTGTAATGGATGGGGATACCCCCGTAAAACTCGCCAGTCGCCCTATGGAGAAGTTTTTCAACTATGCCGAGGTAAAGGCATGGGAAGCGCTGAAAGCCTCTCCTGTGACGATTGGTGAAACCGTAGTGGATGTGATGATTAAGGAAGATGGTTCCCTGATCTCCACCTTCTGTGATTCCGGCTATCTGGGCGTTAAGTCTAAAGCATCCGTTCAATCTGAACAGGCTATGGACGCTATGAGCGTGATCCATACTAACCGCGCATTGTTCGACCGCCTGACCGAACTGGTTAACGATGGTTTCACCGTCAACATGGAATACGTCGCACCGACAAACCGTATTGTAATTGGCTATCAGGAACCAGCAGTGGTGATCCTGAACATCCGTAATAACGACACGGGCGAATATGTTGATTATCAGGATATCTTCGCAGATGGTGTATTACGTCCGTTCCTGGTTGAGCGCGAGAAAATCGAAGTCACCGATCTGGATGCATTCATTACCGAAGCCTACACGAAAGAAGGTTTCGAGGGTTACGTAATCAAAACTGATAAAGGTTTTGTGAAAGCGAAAACAAACTGGTATGTAAACCTTCACCGCACGAAGGATAGCATCAACAATAACAAAGATCTGTTCTTAAATATTGTTGAAAATACCGTCGATGACCTGAAACAAATGTTCCTCGATGATATGTACGCACTCAAGAAAATTGACGCATTCGAAACGTTATTCCTTGATAGTCTGAATCGTCTGACTGCAAAAGCATTCCAGGCAATCGAAGACACGAAAGGCAAATCACGCAAAGACTACGCAATCGCCCTGAGCGCAGACTTAACCCCTGACGGTCGTATCATCTTCGGGCCTATGATGCGTTATTTCGATGATACCGATAAGCAAAAGCTGGTCGATAACATCGTTGCATTAATGGCGAAGAACTACGAACAGTTTATACCGGAAGAATATAAATGACATTACCAGCCTTTCCAAAGTTAACTTCTTTGGTGTGGCCTGTGCTTGTTGCCCTGTCTTTGGCAGGGCTTTTGTACATGACAATCACGCTAAAGAGCGAAAACGATCAATTGGCTAAAGATATCAAAGAGTTACAGGCTGATATCAAAAAAGTCAAAGAGACAAACAACACCAATACGGTGATCTATGTCGAACAGAAAGCGAAGGATCAGCAGTTGGTCAAGGATGCCGGACGTAAAGACCTGCTGTTCAAGAAACCAGGACTGATCGAAATCAAGATCAATAAATCCTTCGAAGAGTATATGAGAGATTTCGAAAAATGAAAATAACGACATTAGCCCTTGTTCTGGGCGTTCTGTTGGTTGGCTGTGCTGAAAAGCCCCCAGAAAAGGTTTTACCGACCTTACCTGCTAAAGTGAATCCGGTTGATGTTAAATGGAAAGTGATCGCAGAAGTACGGGAAATCGACGGGAAGAAATATCTCGTTATGCCGTTTGACGGAAACCCATATGTTGCGCTATCATATCCAGACTCATTGATTTTTCGTAGCTGGATGAATGATGTCAAGCGACAGAAAGATCAAACCGATAATATCCTATGTACCGTGGGATATTCTGAAAAATGTAAATTGAGGGATTCTAAATGAACCTGTTTATTACTGTAGGCGTACCAGGTAGCGGGAAAACTACATGGGCGAAAGAAAAAGCGCGTCAACTGGGGAACACTCTGACTGTTTCCCGTGACGATATCCGTCGAACCCTTTATTGTGCTGGCGGTGATCTAACTGGCTACCGCTTCACCGAAGAGAAAGAAAAACTGGTAACTCAGATGCAAACCAATATTGTTCTTAGTGCTCTGGGACATGGAAAGAACGTTATTGTACACAATACGCATCTTAAACCAGGCGACCATATCTTCTGGAAAGAACTCGCGAAAGGAACAGGCGCGGAGTTGCATTTCGAATACTTTGATGTTGATATCGTTGAACTTCTGAAACGCAACCATAAACGCGGTGTAAATGCTTTACCTGTTTCCCGTGTCTGGGCGATGTTCGAACAGTACCGTAAACTCCGTGGCTGGGTTCCGGCTATGAGCTATGCAGATCCGACGAAACCAAAATGCGTTATCTTCGACGTTGACGGGACTCTAACCAAAGTCGGACAACGTAGCCCGTATGATTTCACGAAAGTAATCAACGATCCGGCTAACCCTCCTGTGCAAGAACTGTTCAGGATGTATAAGGCCGCTGGCTATGCCTGTGTTGTCGTATCGGGGCGTGAGGGTACTGCGCAGTGCGCACATGATACCGCTGCAAGCCTGATCGGATATGGTGTTGACCTGAGCGATGGTATCTACATGCGAGAAGAAGGTGATCATCGTCACGATATTCACGTAAAAGAGCAAATACTTGTTGAAAAGATTCTCGATAAGTATTATCCTGTTCTTGCAGTGGACGACAGGGATACACCAGTAGGGATGTGGCGAATGAACGGTATCCCATGTTTCCAGGTTGATTACGGCGACTTCTAAAAACAGTTGACAGTGAGTGCGGGTGTGATAAGATACCCGCACAAACAAAGGAGAATATTATGGTTATTCGTGAAAATGAAAATGTGATGGTTGAACTGGGTGATCGTGTTAAAGTTGAGAATCCTGTTGAACTTCAACTGAAACTCAACCAGTTAGGCCAGCGCATTGCTGATAAAATTCCTGCTGGTTATACAGTGAAGATTGTCCGCGATGGTCAGTTCTCCTTCCTTCTGGGTATTCTGAGTCAACGTAACATCGTTGAACAACAGTTCGGGATTCAGTGGAATCCAGTAACTAAATTCGTAACATGGGCGGCAGTATTATGAGTGACAAAATCAGAAAGATTCATCAGGCATGGTTATGTACTGAACCAACGATGCTTCGTTATGGTTGTGTGTTTGGGTTGGTTGATAATGATCCTCAACAGGACATTGCAACAAGTCCGGTTGTTGAATACGCGATTCCGGCGAACAAATCGTTTGTTGAAGTAGTGACACGTTCAGGCACTACGTATCACATCGTTAATCCTGATAACGATTTCATCAAAGACATTCTGAAATATATGGATGATTGTTAATGAAATTCAAAGTAATGAATATGTTGAGAGCAATCGATCGGAGTCAACGTTCTCAATGTATTTCGAATCGTGTAGGTGCTATTATCGCGATGGGTGGTCGTGCCGTCGCGTGGGGCGAAAATAATACGGTTGACCTTGATTGTCGTTGCAACTCATGCAACAATCATATGGTGAATGATGACGGTAAACTGAAAGCGGTTGATCGTCCTGAACATTCAGCATGGTCAAACGATAACGAAATTCATGCAGAAATGAAAGCGCTATTGAGTGCGCACACAAGAGGTGTTATACTCAAAGACGCAGCACTTTACACAACTACATCGCCTTGCCCTAACTGCGCGAAACATATCGAATGGTATGTTGCTAGCGGGGCGATTACATCGGTGTATTATCTCGATAAATACGATCGTGGTAATGATGAATGGATTTCACGCTTGCAGAAATATGGCTGTGTCGTGGAACAAATTAAACGGGAAGAGTTAGAATCGTTTATCGACTTTTCCACAGTAGTGTTTAACAACAATGAGTAAAGAAATGTCTGAACTGAAAGTAAAAGCATCCGGCGAATATGTGATCATCGAAGCTACTGCGCGTCCGCAGGGTTCCGAAATCAAATCTGAATCTGGTATCGTGGTTGGTGTACGCCAGCACGGGGAACAACCTTTTTATGGTAAAGTTGTTTCTGTAGGCGTAGACGTTCCAGCAGAAGCGGCAGAACGAATCCTGGGTAAATATATCCCACTGCCAAGCGCTCACATGGCGAATGTTCCTGACCCTGATCTGGTTGCGGGTTACATTTCCGAAAAAGAAGCAAAAGAGAAGGAAACAAAATACGTTTCCGCACATTACAAAGCAATCCAGGCAATCTACGAGATCTAAAAATGGCTAAATCTATTCAAGCAATTATCGCTGATACTGTCAGCAAGTCCAAAAAACTGTTCGACAAAGGCGATATTCTGGAAGCCCCAGCGCGTATCGACGTGATGACAGCAATGATCATTGATGCGCATCAGGGTAAACTTAAATCCCGTGCCGATGAAGTCATGGCATACATCGTCCAGTTCGAAGACGTATGTAAGTATGCGAAAGGTGTAGATCCGCTGGTACAAGAAATTTACCGTAAGCAGTTCTAAAAATTTGGCCCTTTAGCTCAATTGGTAGAGCGAACCCCTCATAAGGGTGTGGTTTCCGGTTCGAGTCACGGAAGGGGCCACCAAATTCAATTTAAAGGTTGTATTATGGCTAAGTATGATAATAATGGTGTTCGTCATGATGGTTGGGCGTCTGTAGGCGAAGCAAATCGCAATCGTTCCGGTCATGGGGGTACATCAAATCGTGAGTATGAAGAACGTGCGCGTTCACAGGGCGTAGACCTGTCAAACACTGGATATCGCAAAACAAGCGGATATCGTTACAAAAATCTGTAAAATGTTTTGGGTGCTGGCGCAATGCCGTTAAATGGTTCCGAATATGCAACCGTATCTTATGGGATCGGCTCTGTTGGTATCGGGTAATAGGTTCCCTGGAATGCAGGGTGAAGTAAAGAAACTTCCAGCCCACAAATTTAAAAGAGAAAAATATGAAAGGTCTCCAAAAGCTGTTTGAGTTAACCCCAAAAATTCGCGAAATCGTCGCTGCATCAACTGAAAAAGAAATCAACGGTAAATTGATGAAACTGTTTACCGAAGAAATCACTGATTTCGATAAAGAATATCGTAAAGCGTTCGATGCGTATTCTGTTGATGGTTTCTTTGCATCACCGCAGGTGAATAGCAAACATGAATATCATCGACGATTCTTTGACTGGTCGATCGTCAATATCGTTCGTCGAACTGATATCGAACCTACGAACCATCAGTTGATCTCTATGGATTCTTCTGTGTTCTTTATCCAGTATCTTATTACTGGTGGATTTAAAGCAGAAGGTATTCCGTTCTGCAACGAAGCTCTGGAAGAAGAATTCGCAGAAGCGTATAAGTATATCAAAGCAGTTCGTTAATCAACAGGCTATCTTCGGATAGCCTTTTTTCTGGAGAAGCACATGCGCTTTTTAAAATACGCAAGCTGGTTTGTACTGGTTCCCCTGGATATTCTGTCCGGTGTTCTGGCTATTCTGCTGGCTCCTTTCGTGGTTCCGTTCTACAGTGACGAAACAGGACATTTGCCTAAAGGGTTCCGTTGGATGGAAACGTTCGATAACCCGATTGATGGTGACGGTGGACATATCCGGCGTTGGGCTAACATCCGGTATCATTTAGGCGCTCTGGGTGTGTATGCGCAACGTGTAGGCTGGTTGTGGCGTAACAAGGCGTACAACTTCGCTTATAACGTCTTAGGGCGTGAAGCACAATCAGACTTTGCCTGGAAGGGCAACCCGAAAACAGAAGGTGGTTCCGATCCATCACGTCACGGTTATCTGTTGATGTGGAATGATTCAGCATGGGGGCTTTATGTCTTCAAACCGTGGCTTAAAGTCGGAAAGGTTCAGTTCTGCTTACGCGTGTATTGCGGGTGGAAACTGAAACAGGAAGTAACTGACCCGAACGGGCTGGATCGTGCAATGCTGGCGTTCCATATCAACCCGTTGCGTTATTATGTCGTAGAAAGGTAATACAATGAAAGCATATCAGATTTTAGAAGGTTTACACACTGGCACAATCTACATGGAAGAAGGTAATGATGTTCGTGTGGTGGTATCCAAAACCCTCGAAATGGATTCAGTGATCGGTAAAGCTCGCGTTGCTCCATTCGCAAAACGTGAAGTCGATATTGAATTTCAACCCACTGTTAAAGTGGAAGGTGGACAACATTTAAACGTAAACGTGTTGCGCCGCGAAACTCTGGAAGATGCTGTGAAGCATCCAGAAAAATACCCGCAGTTAACGATCCGTGTGTCCGGCTATGCAGTGCGTTTCAATTCACTGACTCCCGAACAACAACGCGACGTTATCGCACGAACCTTTACAGAGAGTCTATAATGGCGATTGAAGACGTACAGGGCTATAAGCCCCACTCGAAAGAAAAGATCGACAAAGTAAACCGCATCAAGGCCGCAGAAGTTGCCCTGGGCGAAATCTTCAAAGAACTGGATGAAGAGTATTCAAGTGATTACGCGGTATCAGATACCGATTCATTCACTACAGAAGAACTCGATGCGATGCTTGAACGTATCCATCAAATCCAAAAGGCGAAAGACCGACTGAAAGAAGCCTCTATGTGGGCGTGTCGTGCGGTGTTCCAGCCCGAAGAAAAGTATTAAAAATCAAGCCGTTGCCGAAAGGTAGCGGCTTTTTTCGTTTTTATGCAAAATAATGCTTGCACTGAATCAGGCTTTCTTGTATCTTTAACCACGTAGGCAAGACAACTTAACTTTGAGGATGACATTATGAAAACTTACAACATGAAAGAACTGGTTTGCTTCAACACTCGTCGTGAAGCCCGTGCGTATGTTCTGGCTGCTGGTAAAAATACCTCTGCTGTAATCGACCTGGGTACTGATAAAGCTGTTGGCGCACGTTGGGCTGCTGTTGTGGTTATCGCTGCTCCTGTGACTCCTGTTAAAACTCTGGTTCTGGGTGCGCGTAAAGCCGAAACTCTGAAAACCAGCACTTGCGGGGCGGGTGGTGTTCATAATGTTACGGTCATTCGAAAAAGATCTTTTAATCGAGTCGGTGTATGAAGGTATACGGGGAAAACAGAAAGAACAATCTCCGAAGAGATTGATGTAATCAATGAATTTCTATGTAGACCATACGTTAAGAGAGTTATTATGAATATTGGTAGTGGTGATTCATACCCATCATGCGCATTGAGCAACTTCGCCCCGCATCCGTTTACGTTTGACGGGGTAGAATGTGCATCAATGGAGGGCTTTTTACAAAGTCTGAAATTCAGCAATCCAGATATGCAAGCGCATGTGTGTACGCTGGTTGGTAAAGCCGCCAAGTTCAAAGGCAAGAAAAAGAAATGGTATCGCGATCATACCCTATACTGGAAGGGTATGCCGATTCACCGTGAATCAGAAGCGTATCAAATCCTGATTGAAAACGCGTACAATGCTCTTTTCCTGAATGACGGGTTCCGTCGTGCGCTGGCTGCAACCGGAAAAAGTACCTTGACTCATTCAATGGGAAAGAATAAGATGAATGAAACGGTACTCACTGAACGTGAGTTTGTACGCAACTTAACCAGATTAAGGGATCTGTTATGATTTTCTTGATTGTGGTCGGTATCCTGTTATACCTTGCTGTTGGTTTATTCTGTGCTGCAAGGTTTTCCTGGTGTTTTGGTGTTAGTCATAACGGTTATCACACACCAGCAACACGGATTTTAAAACATACCATTTTTCCGTTGATTGTGCTATTCTGGCCTTTCTTCGGGGTGTGGTTCGTATTCGCACTATTTTTTGACTGAGAGATATTATGAAAGATTATGATGAAAGAGTAGAATGCGCGTTCCTGTTCAAAGGCGCGATTAACCCGTTGGCATTACTCCACGCACAGGGCGCTTTGAGTTCTACCCTGATTATGGGTGTTATCTACAAAGCGGGTGTGTATTACGTTACCATCGGCGCAAACAACATGAACGTGATCAACAGCTACGTTGAAAAATGTAAGCTGAAAGATATTGTGTTCGATAAAGTCGAAATGGATGTTCCTGGCTTCGACGCTGTTTATATGTACAAGGGTTGATGATGGGTTACGTAATTTATTTCGATTGTTCGGATCTTGATCCGTTCGTTCTGCAACAGGCAAAGAAATATCATCAAGATATCACTGGTATCAGTGTCACGAACGATGATATGTTGTGCATCGAATTTGATTATTATCGTACATTTGAGCGTGACAAATTCCTTGCGGATATTGAAGCGTTTAAAAGTACCCTTTTCTTTGATCGTTATGAGGTTAAATCTTGAAACCAGTTATTCTTACCGACATTGACGGGATCGCCGTAAAATGGCAGTCGGGGTTGCCGTTCTTTTTGTCTAAACACAACATGCCGACCGATATCGCGCTGGATATGGTTACGGATGAAAAGTTCCGCGATATGACCGAAATCTTCGGGTGTGATCACCAACTGGCGAAAATTCTCATGGAAGAATACAACAACAGTTCGTTTATTCGCTATCTAAGCGCGTATGACGATGCGTTGATTGTGATCAACCGCCTGAAAGCCCAATATGATTTCGTGGCTGTCACGGCGCTGGGAACCACTCCTACGGCAAGCCTTAACCGTATTGCGAACCTGAACACGCTGTTCCCTTCTGCATTCAAAGAAGTGATGGTTGTCGGGCATGGTGAAACCAAAGTACACCGCTACCTGGAAGCGAAAGCCAAATATGGCAATCGTCTGGTTTGCTTCGTTGATGATCTTGCGGTAAACTTAAACGAATGTCATAACGTCATCAGTCAGTTGCCGTTATTCCATATGTTGCGTGGTGAACGTGAAACCCCGTGGTCGCCTCACCAGTCAGTTAAATCATGGTTTGAAATCGAAGAGAAATTACATGATCTTACAGATTCTAAATGAACTCGCTTCGACTCTGAAAATTTCAGAGAAGGAAGCGATCCTGAAACGTAATGCAGGTAATGATCTGCTGAAAGAGATTTTCCGCATTACGTACACGAAACAGATTATGTTTCATATTAAGAAGTTCCCGCAGGTGGACGGCAAGCCAGGCACAACCCCGCTATCGAATGCTATCGCGGATTTGATGTCTGATTTGGCAACGCGAAAATATACGGGCAATGCAGCCCGTGATCGTCTGCTGGATATCGTATCATCGGTGAATGAGAATGATCGCGAAGTGCTTCGCCGTATCATTAACCGCGATCTGGAATGTGGTGCTGGTACAACGTTACCGAACCGCGTATGGAAGAAACTCATTCCAGAACAGCCTCAATGCCTCGCTACGCCGTTTAGCGAGAAAGCCTTAAAACGTATTCGCTTCCCTGCTTACTCGCAGCTTAAAGCCGATGGTGCGCGTTGTATGTCCGATCTGTTAGAGAATCAGATCCGCAAAGCATCCCGCGCGGGGAATGAGTATGAAGGTTTGGTGAATCTGGACAAGGATCTGAAAAAGATTCGTGAATATCTGGGTTATGATGTTGTACTTGATGGAGAACTGATTTATGTCCCTGCTGAAAAAACTGCTGTCGTTCCTTCAAACAGCGTTCCATTTAGTCTTGCTGGGTTTATGGGCGATGACGACGATTCTGTTTCTGACCTTGTGGCAGATGTTAGGCGGGAAGCTACCGAGGGAGAGACACAAGCGGAAGCGAAACGCGAAGAGGGCAACGGGATTGTAAACAAGTCCCTGAAAGGCACTATCAGCGACGAAGAACAGCGCAACATCGTTTATGTTGTCTGGGATATCGTACCGTATGAAGTGTACTATGGTGATGCTCCGAGTGTTCAGCCATACTGCGATCGTTTATCTATCCTGGAAGGTGCGCTGGCTGGCTCTGGTGTAACATCGGTTAAGCTGATCCCTTCTATCCTGGTGCATAACTACGCGGAAGCGAAAAAGGATTACAACGATTACCGCAATGACGGTAAAGAGGGTTCAATCCTTAAAAACGTTGATTTCAAATGGAAGGATTCACGCGTTGCGGATCAGGTGAAGTTGAAGAACAAAACCCCGATCGAACTGCGAATCATCGACGTATACGCGCACACCAAAGAAGACCATAAGGTCGGCGGGTTCGTAGTTGAGGACTTATCAGGAGAAGCCAGAACGAACACAGGTTCAGGTCTGACTGATACGGACTACCGATACGACGAAGACGGTATTAACCGCGTGTACATCCCGTTAGAAGAACGTGGTGAACTGGATCGCGAATACATCATGGCGAACAAAGATGACTATATCGGCGCGATCGTCGAAATGGAAGTTGATGGACTCCAGAAGTCAAAAACGCGTAAGAAGGGTGAACCTGAATACAGTTTCTTCTTGCCAATCATCAAGAAGATCCGACGCGATAAGACTGAACCAGATGATATTCACGTTATCTTCGCTGATCTGTTTTAAATAGCACTTTTTGCTAAAAAAGCCCCTTGCGTGAGTAAGGGGCTTTTGTTATATTACACACATCGAAACGAAACAGACAAAAGGAACATCCCATGCAAATCACTAAAGAACTCGAAGGTAAAGTAATCGTCCTGGTAAATGAAGATCGTTTGGCACAACTGGGTAACGGTGGCGAAAAACTGCCAGCAGACGCACTGGCAGACCTCTCTAAAATGCGTGTGATGCGTGTTACTGACGGTTGGGTTACTTGTCTGCCTCTGAACGACGAAGACAAAGCCGTATACGATGCAGAAGCGGATTCATGGGATATCGAAGTACCTCTGGTGTACATCGAAGTTGAAGAGTGCTACGAAGTCGAAAAATAATTGAAAATAGTGCTTGCGATGTGTGTAGGGTAATGGTATCTTACACACATCGAAACGAAACACGGAAAGAGGAAAAGATTATGTCAATGGCTCACTTAACTAAGAAAGCGGATTTTCTGGCTCTGATTGCTGGCATGAACGCACCGCGTTTAACTCGTAACAACATTCAGGTGTATGTGTTTGACGAGAAGCCAAGCAATAACGAAGTTCAGTTTCCGACTCTGATCTATTGCGCTTCTAATTTCCGTGAAGAAAGCTACATCGCAGCACAGAACAAATTGTGGAAATTCCGCGATTGGATGAACGAGGCGAAAAATGGTTGATATGAGTAAAGAAGCCGTTGAAGCAAGGGTTGCGGAAGCGCTGAAAGATGTTGGTTTCGGTCGCTTCCTTGATAATGCTCCAACGATACCGGACACAATCTGCCTTAATTGTGGGCGTTGTGTTATGGTTGGAAAATGCTGTGATAACCCGAATATTGTTATCATGGAAAGGAAAGAAGTTTCGGAAGAAGTCTGGGATCAGATCCAAGAGATCATTAAAAATCCTCCAGAACCTACGAAGCGTTTACGTGAACTTATGAGCAGGAATAAATTATGAAATCAGAACCAAGTAAAACTATCCGCCTGATCCGCTGGGAAGGGCAAGAAATCCGTTATGAAGACGGCGATCGCGAATTCGTTCATGAAATGCTTGCTCATAATCTGGGATTCAAAAACGCCGGACTGGTGATGATGCAGCAAACCAGCGATGAAGACACCTGGCAATGCGTCATTCTCGATCTGGATAAAAACAAGGACTACACCGAAGATGAACTGTTCGCGCTAACAGAGAACGCTACAGCGCGTCAGAAATGCTTCCTTATCGAAATGCCTCGCGAGAACTACGAGAACATCAAGAAAGCCCGTAAACAGAACAAGAACAACGTGTTCGATCTGTTCATGGGCTATCATGAAGAAACTACGGCCTAAGCCTCACTGGTTTTGCTGGTGTCATTCGTAGCCGCTGCCACCTGTACACATTCCAATGTTTGCAGGTGGAAATCTTTTGATACGTCGCGGATACATTCGACGATCAGATACTTCCCTGAATATTCATCCCCTAACACCTCAATCAATGCCCCCACTTTAACATCCATTCGACCCTGATTGATATCAAACTTAATCCTTTTCTCATAGCTGGATAACAGTTGACATTTCACAGCCTGGAATGGTTGCCCCTGCTTGTCTGGGTTCTGGAAGTTGTTCTCATATACCGCGTTCCTGTTCATGGTGATCCACGCGTTTTCAATATCGGTACTCGCCAGGATATCACTGTACAGCTTTTTATCCGTCATCGAGAAACTAAAGAAACTTGCATCCCCTAACAGGGTAGTGTTATCCTTATGCGTAATGTATTCCGCTTTAGTGAATACCAAAGTGTCACCTAAAAACGGGTTACTTACGTTGAACTTGTAAGCCTTTATCGGGGTTTGTGCGAGGATCTCCGTATTGCTTTTCATAAAGATACCTGAACCATCTTCCCACAGATAGCAGAAGTCAGACGAGTCTACGCTTTGCCCGTTATCACGGATGTAATCAAACACAGTATCATACGTACCGCTGATACATGCCGGAGGAATACGCACGTTTGATGCGTCGATTACTGGCGTAATCAACTTCATATCGTTATACAGTGCCGTCATACACTCTGTAATCGTCTGTACGGCGTTGTTACTGAACGAACGGGAAAACTTACGACGAAACACCGTATGCACCGGAGAAAGGTTTAGGCGCAGTATAGAACGGTTCATATCATCGGTTTCGACGTTTGAATACAGAACACCGTAGTAATGCTGTTCTAACGTCTGGTTAAACTGGAAGGATACCTGAATAATCGGTTTCTCTGTCAACTGATAGATTAACTGGTTATCATAGATCTGCATCAATGTTTCAGAAGTACCGTTAATGATGGTTTTCTCACTCATTGAGACAAGGGCAGGTAACAATTCAAGATAGACGTTATCAGCGAACTTTTCATATGTTGGATATAATTTAACCGACACTATGCGGTTTATAACTTTACTGGACATTAGACATCCTCCCTTTATATTCTATTTACTAAATAGTAAATATCGGGATACTTGAGGCGATCATGAAAGAGAAGAAAAACACACTTGATAAATTTATGGTTACGCGTTTAAACATCAAGAACAGCAAAAATAAAGTAGTCACGTTGCCTACTGGTGAACAGGTTACGATCCCACGTCTGGGCTATCGTCATTTCACCCAGATTAAAGCAATGAAAGACCCAATGCAGTTGCTTGAGTATATCATCAAAGAGATTCAACCGCGTGAATTAACCGCAGCAGAAACCGAATTCCTTCTGATTCACCTGCATTATCATAATGACGATAAAGCGATGGAAGCACTGAAAGAGATCGGTATTAATCTGGATGATATGAAAATCAGCGAAGCTAAGTATGAACATACTTTTGATAACCTTCGATTGGTCTTCAATAAACCGACCCTAATGCTGGACGATCTGGCATTACTGCTTAAAGAAGCGTATGACAACGGGAAGCCGATCGAACTGACGGACGAAAACCGTATTCAATTAATTAACTGCCTGTATCGTTATGAATATGACGATGTAAAACGTGGCGTACTCCAGGAAGTCTATATTGTGCATGAGGGGAAAACCATTAAAGGGCTTAACATCATCGGTGAATGATAATGGCTAGCAATCCATATTTTAACGAAGAACAACGTCGCCGGATGCAGAATCCACCAAAACCGCAGACACAACCGACTGTTCGTAAGATCCAGGCAACGTTAGACAAAGATTCGATGCGTGAGTTAAAGGATATCAATGATAACACCCTTGAAACCGCGCTGAATACTCTGGATATCAAAGACAGTGTAAAATCCTTTGAGGAACGTTTCAAAGAGAAATTCGCTGGCTTCCAGGAACAATACGAACAGGATCAGCAACCGCTGGCGGAACAGTTGCCCGATTTTGTTGGCCCATCGCGTCCACCATCACTGACAGACAACAGCACGAACAGTGTTGATAACTCTGTCAGTGTATCGAACCAACACAACCCGTTCAGCAAGATCGAAACATACACTGGAACGATTGCGGACGCAATCACAAAGTTCCTCGAACTCGCTGAGAAGAAACCGGAACCGCCACCTGAACCGGAACCCGTACCGGAGGAAGAACCGGAAGTTGATAAGAACAAGAAGAAGATCCGCGATAAGGATAAAGACGAGAAAAAATTCGGCAAGAAAGTATTGGCCTTACTGGGTTCAATCAAGGATAATACATCCGGTCTTCTGGCTCGCTTTATCGGGTACTCTCTCGAAGCGCTGGCGAAGTTTGCCAAGTGGACTTTGATTATTGGTAGTATCGTATTTGCGATCGACGTTCTGAGCAAGGTTATTCAGAAGTGGTTCCAGGATATTCTTGCAGAGGGTGAAGCCTCGAAAGAGTTATTTGGATCATACTTCGGGAATATCAAAGCGCTCGCAGAGAAAATCAATGAAGGTCTGGAAAACTTCAATATGAAGGATCTAGGCGGCTCATTGAAAAACTTGTTCCTTGAACCATTTAAGATTCTGGGCGATACCATTAAAACCGCAATCACGGAAGGTATCGGTAATCTAATATATGCTCTAGGTGAATATACCGGATCAGAAACGATTACCAACGCCGGACGCGGGATGAAGGTATCAGCACTGCGCGATAAACAGAAATACGGTCTTGAGATTGATAAAGATGATTTGGTTCTGCTGAAACAGCAGGAGATCCAGGATCAGAATGATAAAGTGATTGAGCAGCGTTCTAAGCTCGTTGATCAGGTCAAGGCTACTCAGGGTACATTCTCGTACAGTTTAGGGCAACAGACGGACGCACAGAAAGCACAATCGAAGCATCTTGAAGAACTTCGCAATCAGGTAGAACTCGAAGAGAAGATCACCGAAGAGAAGAAGAAAGAACTGAAAGCATTGCAGGAAAACCCCGCACTGTTACAGGCTGAGGTTGACAAAGAGAATACCGCTAACCGTCAACGCGTGAACGAAACCAAACAGATCGAAGCAGCGCAAGCGAAAGCGAAACCAAAAGCGGATAATGAATTCGATCAGGGCGATGAAATCCTGAACAAAGACAATCTGACGGGCAACGATAAAAAGGTAATGGAAAAACTCATAGAATCGCTTGAAGAGAAAAACAACTCGAACAAGCTGAATGAGGACGACAAAGACCGATATCGTGATATGATCTCCCGCTGGCAGGAAAAAATCACCGCAGTACCGGAAACGAGTGCAAGTATTGACAAGCAACCGGAAGCAGTGAAAGCCCCTGTTCAGCCTACAACGCCTAACAGCGTTCAGGTCAACAACAAAACAGTAAACAACACGGTTCAGCATTCAGTCCAACGAACTGACCGTAAACCATTGATTGCATTAGCTTAAAGGAAATTTAAATGAAAATTACAGTATTGCAAGACACTGTACAATCATTTGCTGAAATCAAAAATGCGGGCATCCCCTCTGGGGGTGCTGCAACAACTAAAAACGCGTTGACTCAACCGATCGTAACAGCGGAATTTCCTTCCCAACGTGCAGCAGGTATTGATAACGCGTACAACGCATCAAGCCTTTATAATAACGGCTTGCTGTTCACAGCATATGATTTCACTGGTGGACTTGCGCCAGGAAGCAAAGATAACTATCGCTCATTGCGTCAGGCAGCACAGAACGCGCAACAGATCCTTAGTGCCAACACTGGGAACGTTCGATACAAACAGGTTTTGAATACCCGTACTATGGGTACACTCAACCCAATTTGTCAAATACTTTTACCGCGAAGCCTGAACGATAACGAAGTGAACTCACACCGCTATCAGGATGCAACCGATAGTATTGTGGCTAAAGGTTTATCCCGTGCGGTATCAAACGTTATCTGGGGCGCTGTAGAATCGGTTTCTGGGGGTATCCTGGCAGACCGTAGGGAAGCAATCGACATCGGTACAAAAGCAGCGTTTCAAGGCTCTGATAAGCGCACAAAGATGTATTACAATACATTCGTTATCGAAAGCCGTTATGACCTGCTGGAACTGATTAAAATCTATTACCTGTTCACGGTGCTGGGTTATGGTACTACTTCGGGCGGTACTCCAGCAGAATTAGCCGGACTGGTTAAGCAAGCGTATAATTCCAGCGCTTCGAAGGTTGCAAACGTTTTTGCACCATCAACAAACCAGACAACAGCAAGCGATTTCAATGGCAGTATCGGGGATCAGATTGTTGACTTCGTATCAAACGTTGAAGTTATTAAATCGCCTCCTGTGTGGTTTATTCGTGACTTCCAGACAGGTGACAGTTTGCGTTTCCCTCATTCTACGTTCGGGCCAGCAGGTATTACCAGTGTTCGTTTCGGGCGTACAATGGACAACATTGTAAATACGTTAAGAGAATCACCGAACACCCCGATCGCAGTTGAAATCGAAATTCAGTTTATGGAACTGATCGATATGCGTCAGGATTCGATTTTTGATACGCAGTATTAAGGGGGAACAATGTTCTATAGCGTAGATGAATTTTTGTCAGGAATGGCAAATAGAGACTTTCAGCGAAGCAACCTGTTTAGTGTTGTATTCGCAACCAGTCCGGCAGCACGCATTCTCGATAGCACGATCGGGAGTATCCGCGATACTTTAATTGATGGTACTATGAGTTCCATTAACGCGAATAACCCGAACGAGTTCATGAACGCTATTACAGGGGGCGTAAGCAAGCTATTCAGCTATACAGTTGATAAAGCTATTATGTCCCTGAACAAAACAGGTTTTAGTAAAATCATGGGGGCGTTAAGCCCTCGTTTAATTACTTCCCTGTTCGGTGATAGCGTATACGGACAGATGCTAACAGAATTCCGTGACAAAATGATGTACAATATGGGGTTGAGCATCGTTGGTGTTCAGTTGCCTGGTAAAACACTGGGTTATGAATACGTATATAACGGTGGTGTACCTCAGATCCGATTCACCCGACCGGAGAATGGCGAATTGTCGCTAACGTTCCGTGTGGACTCAGAAGCGCGTAACCTGAAAGTATTCAATGAATGGCTATCAGCTATCCGTGATGATGTCTCAGGCCAGTTCGCGTTTATTGATGAAGTATCCAGCGCGATCCAGGTGAACTTACACAATCGCGATGGTGTCCCGCACAGCACGTATGTATTCCAGAAGTGTTTGCCTGTTAAGGTAAGTAACCCTGAATTGAGCTACGAAAGCAACAACGAAATCTGGACATTCACCGTTGACTTCGCCTATAAAACAGGCTGGCTTGTTGAAGCCGATAAAGAAGGCTGGGACGGATTTAAACAATCACTTATCGAAGGGGCAGCAATTGCCGTTCGGGGTGTGGTTACTGGACAATAAGGGGCTTCGGCCCCTTTTGAGGTTAAAATGATTGACATAATCCGCGTAAAACTCCCTGGTGGAGTGAAGCGATTCCCTATGTTTACCGTGCGCGATCAGTTGAGTTTCTTGCTCACCAGCGCGGACATGGAAGGGAAGACGCTCACCGAACAGCAAGAAATGCTGGATGAAATTTTAGATATTCTTTATCCGGGTTATTCCCGCACCGAACAGGAAAACATTTTCACTAAGGTGTATTGTGTATCGTTCGGTAAGAACGCAATCAAGATCCGAATCAAAGGCAGCAGCGGACAATCAGAAGCATTCATGCACGTAACTGATTACGTTCTGCAAAATGAATATGCCCTTGATGACTCGCTTACGCTGGGATTCAAATTCCCGAAACACCGCAATAACAGTGAACAATTATTCCTTGAATGTATTCAGTATGTCAAGCAGGACGGCGAAAGATACGAATGGAACGCATTAGACGAGGACACGAAGAACGCGATCCTGGATCTGGTGTCTATTGAAGATATGGAAAATATCGTTAAACTGTTGCGCAAGTCCTGTCATGTTACCGTGCGTGATATTGAGTTTAGCGACTTATTGACACTGTACAAAATCCTGTTCAACAAATCAGAACTGAATGAGTTCTTCAAAACCAACTATTTGTTAAATAAGAATACAGTACAGATTGAACCTATAATGAATGGAAGCCCGATGGAACGTTCAATTTACGTTGCATTGCTGGCGGAAGACTTGAAACGAAAAGAGAATGCAAATGCGTAAACATACACCCCGACATATCCCGAAATATAATGTGACTTATCGCCCGTTAACCGTTGGCGATCTTGATGATACGGATAACTTCATCATTGAAGGTGATGTGTTCAAGCATCAGCGCGATTATGTTTACATTATGGCTCTATTCGACAGTATCAACAAAGAGACTGTAGATCTCCAAATCAAATGCCCTGAATGTGGGGAACTGATTAAGTTTGTGCTCAACCGTCATCATATCATGGTGGATGAATACGAAGAAAAGCTGTATGGTAATGAGATCAAGATTTCAGTTGAACCACGTCGCACCGGAAAGGAAGAGTTACCCGAACTGATTAAGTTTGTTGTCATCGACGGTGAACAAATCTTATGGGATGACTGCAAAGAGTCAGAGAAAGAAGCCGTTCTGGATAGTATCGACTATCCGGTCTTTAAATCAATAAATAGCGCCCTGGATAAGCCAGCAATCGTTGCAAACATTCCGGTAAGGTGTTCGTGTGGCTACGAGCATATCGTTGCACTGAGAGGCTTAGAGGCGTTTCTAAAGGTGGTTGGATAAAATGGGTGTTAACCTTCGCTTACTGTATAGCGATATCGATCCCAACTTAACAAAAGACTGGAACAATGACGTAACCGCCTCGAAAGGGGCGGCAGCGGTAAAGAATAGTCTGATCGGTATCGTAACAACACAAAAAGGCACACGGCCTTTTGATAGCAACTTTGGTTGTGAGATTGGGGAACAGATTTTCGAGAACATGAACCCGCTAACAGCGGAATCAGTAAGGACTTCGATTGTCTCCGCTATCCGCACATACGAACCCCGTGTTTACAATCTGGATGTTGAAGTGATTCCGCAGTATGACGAAAACGCAATCACCGTGACGATCTATTACAGCATCATTGATGAACCGGAAGAAGTAGAAAGAATCAAACTCCAGCTATCATCCTCATAACAAAAAGCCCCTTTCGGGGCTTTTCTTATTCCATCACGATCCAGCCCATTAGCTGTTGATATCGCAATTCAAACGGAGTGATGAAAGAGCGGTTGTTGATAACCTTCGTCCCGTTATAGGACTTAATCACTTCCTCACCACGAAGCACATATTCGTATACTTCGTCCATCGTGTCGTAGCGCACTTCTTCGACTTCGAAGCAGAAGTTGGAATATTCAATCATCCCGATCTTGTTCGCGTAACGGCGTTCGATGCAACCCTGTTTTTCAATCTGGACGATCGCAATATCAATAAACTGCGCAAGTGCTTGCATGAAATTATTACATTTGACTTCGCGGCCCCCGCTTGAGATAGCCAGGTAAACGCGGCTCAATCCATCATTGCCGATGTAACCGATACAGTCACCGCCAATATAGACAGACCAGACTTTACCCATCGGCCCCATACCCATTCTGTTTTCACTGCGAGAAACGCTTTTCAGTAACAGTGCCATGATACCGCCGCGAACGTAATTCATTTTCATGATAAGCCCCTTATTTTTTCAGGTTGATTAACCAAGATGGTTGGGTTTCTAAACTAACCGCTTTCCAAGCATATGCAACACTATAACCGGAATACGTCTGACATACAACAGCATTTTCATTTAAATATTTCACTTTGTGATCTGCCTCTTGTTCATCCAGGGCAGCACACACGATGTTCTTTTCATACACCCCGCCGTTAGGCTGGATAATGGTTTCTTCAATCAGATAAACGCTGTTCATGCTAATTCCTTCTCGATTGCTTCGATGATGTGGAGAACGTAACCGTTCAATTCTTTTGCTTTGTCAGCGGCTTCAACCATACCGTAACGAGGAACTTCTAAAACGTTCGCACCTTCGAGCAGGTTGCTTTCGATGTCTACGATTACGTAGCTCTCACCGATTACCGCGCCTTTTCTCCAGTCTTTTACGAACTTCATCATTTTAGCTTTCATGTTCTCGTTCCTTTTGGCTGTTCCGTTTCGATATGTGTAATATAACAAAGCCCTCACGCGAACGCAAGGGCTTTTTGAGTTAATGTATAAAAGATTTGACGTACTTCACGATTTCTTCACGACACATATCGACCGGAGTATCCTCTGCAATAGCAGCATGACAGAAGATTTCACCATCCAGCCAAAACGATAGCATGTACTGAATATCCCGACCTTCGTTTTCTTTCTGGTGTTTCTTGATGCGATCAAATGCATCATCCATGCTTTCGGTAGCTGTAAGCATTTCAGATTCACCCGCTACAGCAGCCATTTCCCCAGCTTCATCACTGAATTCGCTTTCCAGTTCTTCCCAGTATACTATCGTTATCATTTCGTTACCTTATCCGTCATAATCGCCACCGCAACGAACATCACCTTCGATGAACAGTTCGCGGTTATCGCGCAATAGATTGTATTTCTTTTCGAGTTCCGGCCCGAATGCGTCCGCGTCGTCATACCAGTCATAGTTATAACGTCCGGTTTCGTCGTCGTATTCTGGTTCGTCGCCGCGCTCGTTGAAGTGAACGATTTTGACATCATCCAGCCCCAATTCTTTCAGCTTGTCCCAGATACGGGTTATTTCGACGCTGTGTGAGTTGAACGCTTCCAGTGTGATTGTACCGTCATCATGTACTTGAGGAACACCCCAGCGCGGACGATGATGAATTTCGGTGATCATATCCATCAGAGATTCAATGCTATTCTCACCATAAATCGCGACAACTTCCTGTTCTTTACCAGGGCGGACAAGTCCGACCCCGATAATAAAACTACTGCTTGAGCTATTGCTCACGAACCCAGAACGGATCTTCATCGCCTTGCCTCATATTTCGCGTTGTCTTCAACCTTTTCTTGATACAGGTTGTATGACAACACCAGCGGGATACAGGCTACTATAATCCCGATGACAACCATTTGATATTCGCGCTTATCGAAAGCCATAAATGCGATCGTAGCGCCCAGAATAAACACACCTAATGCAATGATGAAGAATAAAGTCATTTTGTCAGGGTGTCCATGCAGCGGGATTTTTCTTTCAGGATGGTGATCACAGTTTCCATCGCCTTAGCTACATCACCATCATAGTGAATCAGAAATGTTTTGTGAAGCCCCATGATCAGACGGTTGACGATGTAAGCCATTTCTGACGGTAACAGTTTACCATCCTGGCGATCGTACTTCTCAAATAGGCGGTAGAGTTCTGCGCTGTTGCCTGGCTTCTCGATGCTGAAATTCTGCATACCAGACAGAAGACCGTCCAGATACAGAACAGTTTTGTTATCACTGCGCAGATGTCCGCCGACCTTAAAGTATTTGCTGAATACGTAAGGCTGTTGGCGAATATCTTCGATATCGAAATCACCGAAATCTTCAATGTTGCCAACATGGGCGAAGAAATTATGGTCTTCCAGTTCGAGAAGGATCGCACCCTTTTTGTAAGGGAAGCCGACTAAATCGATCTGCCAGCCATTTTCACCGACAAAGACATCATCAACAACAACGAAATCCGGTAGCATAGGCGCGTATGCGTGGTTCTTTTCGTCGTTTTCACGATAGGCTTGCGGTTCGGACAGGTACAGGATATCGCCTTTTACAACTTCATCCCAGAATACGTTACGTGACATAGTATTTTCCTCAATATGCCCCCTTTCGGGGGCGGACATTGTTAGATTTTGACTTCTTTTTCTTCCAGGACGATTTCACATTCAAATGATGTGGTTTCCCAGACTTTCCAGAAATCGGACGGGATATTATCTTCTTTCGGAAGAATATCTTTCGCAGCGATAGAAACTTTGGTTTCTTCGAAGTCCAGATCCGCGAACCATGCATGTGCTACTACAACACCGTACATTACGCGACTTAAACGGGCATTCAGTTTACGGACTTCCTGAATCGTTGCCTTTGTCTGCTTATCAAGATACTCGACTACCTGATCTTTGTCAAGCGCATCCAGTTCAGATTTCACCTGATCATAAGCCCACAGGATAATCAGGTCGCCGTTGTTCAGCTTCTTCTTACCTTCGTCACGCTTCGCGACGGTAGCCGCTACAGCAGGGAGGGAAGAAACGCCCTTGATTTTCACGTTCAGTTCTTTCGACATGTAAACATCAGTCGATTCTGTGCGCTCAACCTTCGGAGAGAACCCGTAATCACGGATACCCTGTTCAGACAGCCAATCACCCGCAGCTTCACCAAAGCGCTGTTTCAGCCCTTCTGCGTTGCGCAGTCCGATCGCGTTGTCACGGAAGAACTTCATAACCTTCTGACGGCCTTTCAGGATTTCAAGGCGCACGTTATCAGTCACGAACTCTTTACCGCTTAACCCGCGAGTCATGCCACGGTTAACCAGAGGCAGAGAGGTAAAGTCTACCAGAACCGACATACGATCATCACCGATTTTTTCCAGCGGCTTGATAGTCAGGCCAGAAGCGCGAAGGTTTTTCAGTGTCGGAATATCGGTTTCCAGCGGCAGAACTTTAACGTTCACGATACCATCTTTAACGATGGTGAAGTTACGCACCTGCTTAGTTTCGACTTTTTCCGGCAGACCGAATTCTTTCTGCTTGCTTTCTGGGATAGTCACATACCCTTCCAGATCCGTGTTAATGGAAATGTTCGGACGGGAACTGTTACCCACCAGATGCTTAACTGATACTTTGGTTGTGGTCTGGGTAAATTTCGGTGTCCATACTTCATGCTCTACCATTCGCGCAGCCAGTGCTTTACGTTCTTCCGGCGTTGCAGCGTTCGCGATCTGTTCAGACAGTTGATCCAGTGTATCATCTTCTTTCTGTACAGTCTGACGGCCTGTGCGGTTGTACGCCCAGTGTTCAGAAGACAGGTCGATCACCGTGTCAGTTTGTGCCAGCAGTTCGAGCGCATCAACCAGAGTGAACGCGTTTTCGTCTGGAACCATGTTGTAATCAATACCATCAACGAAACGCTGTGATGGATCTACAACAGCCTGTGCAATCAGGTCTTTCGCGTTGGAGTAGTCCTGTTTGGTAAAGCAGTTGTCATACGCCTTGATCAGACGGACATCACCCAGCTTTTGAAGCACTTTCCATGCCAGATCAGGATTCATTGTGTGCAGTGCATGATAAAGCACGACATACAGAACTTGCTGTTCACTGGCGATGTTTGGATCGAAGCCGTCAACATCATTGATCGCGTTGTCACCCAGCGCCCAGATGTTTTTGATGTGTTCTGGAACCAGTACAACACCGTTTGCAGCGTTCAGGACATACACGCGCCCTTCGTCCAGGTAGATCGCATGGGTAGCATCAGCAACAGCCACTTCGATACGTGCGGAAGTCTGCGCGGTGATGATTTCTGCAAATGCTGGTTCGTATGCGTCGAAACCTTCAACGAATTTGTGTAATGCGTTGGTTGCTTCTGCCATTTTTTCCAGCAGAGGACGGTTTACATAGTAGCCGTATTCCAGGAACGCGATACTGTTGAAAGTCAGTGGCAGAACCGCACACGCTTTCAGAATGTCATCGGTACGCCAGCAGTTATCATAACCGTCTGTCAGGAAGATCAGGCTGTTCAGGTTGCCGTTTTCGGATTGCAGATCGGTAGCGATTTCCGCAGCCAGATTCAACGGCTCAACAAAGCCAGTACAACCCGTAGGTTTCAGGTAACGGTCGATAGCCGCGCAGATGTTAGACAGGTCAGATACATTGCTAACCTTCTCACCACGGAACACCGTGCCGTAATCGCCTTTGCTGGAGAAGTACAGGATCGAAACGGTATCATCCTGTTTAACCAGACTCGCCAGGTTTGCTTTCAGATGCTTACGGATCTTAGGCAGTTCGTTATACATTGAACCGGATACGTCACACACGAAAACATGGTTTGTCGGGGTTGGCTTCGATACAGCGTTTTTGAATTCGATATTTGTGATTGACATTTAAATTTTCTCGTATTTGAATTTTTCTAAAATTTCGTTAACTTTATTGCTTACTGCTTCGACTGTACGATCACACCCGAACTTATGCGCCAGGAGTTCAACGTATTCATCCATCGTTGTGAGTTTGGATTCTGCAACGTCAAACGCAAGCGCATACATTACCGGATTCCATACCCGAACGATTTGGAGAGTATACTCGTTCAGATCGAAACGTTCAAGATATTTTCGCAAAGAAAATACATCAAACGGGGCGGGGCGATCCTGGCTAAAGGGGATCGACTCCCCTAATGCATAGCGAGGCATAACAACACAAACTTCTGTTTTCAGTTTCTTATCCATCAGTGATGACTCTTTGATGTGTGTTCAAGGTTACGGAAGATGTTTCCATGTTCCAGTTGAGTTCCGATCGGGCCGCATTCATCGGAGTATGTGAATTCATAGATAAACACGCCGTCCTGATTGCCATACTTCGTGTTGTACTCTTCATACAACCACATTTTGATCAGAGCGTCTTTCTCTTCTGTTTTCAGATCGTACCAGTCTCGCCCGTCATACGCAAGCGCGATTTGAGGGTTTGAACGGTAGCGGGTTTCCGCGCTTTCTTCGGTTTCCCAGTCATAGCGTTTATCGTCGTAGAACGATTCAAAGCTGTTACCCAGATGACCGCCTAAGTCACGATGAACATGGTTAACCACTTCTTCCGCTGTCAACGGCGGATTGTAGTAACCGCAGTTCGGGACGCAATCGCCCATCATTTCGCGCAGGTTGTCGATATTAGTCGGATCTTTCGGGAACCGGACGATGAAACTACTTGATGAACTATTGCTCACAAAACCAGAACGGATTTTCATTTGATATCCTCAAATTGTAAGTTTTCTTTGGTTGCGTTCGCAACGGCTTTTTCGTTGCTCAGTGTTACTATGCGCAGACGTTCACCAGTAAAGCCGTCACATTCAGTGATACTCACCCAGTCAAACGGTTTAGCCATTTCAATAGCACGTTCCAGTGATACGGTAGAACCGACCAGATCACTAAATGTATAGTAATCTTCGCTTAAACTTTCAACAGTATAAATTTTCATACCGCCTCCATTTTACCAATAACTTCTTCGTATGTCACAGGGTTCGGTTCATAGCCGTTAGCGCCTATTGTATCGCCTACTCTGTTCCCTACTAAAGAAGCAACCGCAACTTTCTTACCGTCTTTCCACGCGATGAATTCGAGATCATCAGCAACATACGGGAAGGTTTCGTAATTGTTCACCGCCTCGATACAGTCCAGAATGGTATCGGACGCACAGATCAGATTACCAGGTTCGCAATCAATAAGACGTTCAACAGTATAGATCATAATAATTTCCTCACAAAAAAGCCCCTTTCGGGGCTTGATTAATCAGTGTCCGAAGATGTGCTTAACAGACTTAGCGAAAGCGTAAAACTCAGGGTTATTCGCTTTCAGTTGTGCTTCTTGTTCCAGAAGATAATCGCTTTTGAACTTAGTACCAAACAGGCAGTAAGAGAAAGACTTATCCCAATGGAAGCAGTTATAACCACCATCAACAAATCTCACTTCGACCAGCAAATAACCCACATCTTCCGGTTTGGTATTCGAATAATCTTTCAGGAGATTCGCAGTTGCTACTTTGTATGCGTTACCAGCCAGCAAATCGTTGTAAGTCATAATCTCTTCCTCTTAGTCAGTTTCGTTTCAACAAGGTCAATATATATATTACACTTCGTTAAACCATGCAAGATATTTCTTCTCTTGTCTGTTCAAAACATCATAACAAGAGGCGACACAAACGGTTTCCCACACAACTTCGTCATAAGCGTTCACGAAGCGAATGATCAGAGTTTTGCCATTAGTCATCAAAGCCGGAGTGAACCCAAGTTCTTTAACCGCTTTTACTTTCTTCTGGAATAATGCTTTAGTCATGTTAGCCATTTTGTGTCTCCTTTGTTTCGGTAAAGCTAAGGTATCACTATCCTGGTCAGTATGCAATGTTTAATTTTGCAAATTTACCAAAATGTTTTATCGCTTCCCGATCGTATGCTTTTGCAGCCTCGTATTCGTCACGATATGAACCGATATGTTTAACCTTGCCGTCAACCATTATCTGCGCGATGTAACGTATTCCGGTTGGTTGATTGCGCACACATACACCCTTGAATCGACTGGTTCCTTCCTTTCGTCGTTTCCTGTTCTGGCAGTTTCGAGATTGATCCGCTTCGCGCAAGTTATCAATCCCGTCGCCAGCCTCAACACCATTTTTGTGATCAATCACATCAGGCAGTTTTCCGGTTGCAACGTAGTATATGATTCGATGACGTAGATATCCTTTGCTTTTGAAATAAACGCGGGTATATCCTCCTTTCATCTTCGAACCCACTTCCTTTCCGATCAAGTCGGAACGTTTATGCGATGTTCGTATAATCGTCCCTGTTTGCACATCAACAGAAACAGTTTTAAGGAATTCATCAATTCCTTTCTGTTCTTCTTCGATTGTTCTTAGTCCGTTGTGAGACATAACACCTTCCTGATTTGTTTTGCTATGGCTTCAATCACAGGAATGGAGACTGAATTCCCCGCCTGTTTATAAGCCTGTTTTTTGCTTTCAGGGATGATAAACGAATCTGGAAAACCTTGCAAACGAAAACACTCACGGGGAGTAAGTCTTCTGGGGTTCTTCCCATCTTGTAGAACTAAGCACTGAACCCCATCCTTCCAGTATTGGGCAGTGATAGTCCCAGTGTGCGTAGAATCGCGTGTGACGGCCTGATAACCGAATCCCTTACCGTTTGCCTTATTTCGTTCCTTACGCTCTCTAAAGCCCTTCCAGGCGTTATCTGAGAGGGTGAACGAATCATCAGCATCTTCGAGGATGTCGCCTACGCGCGTAGGTGTACGCGGGGGAACCGGAAACGAAAAGAATACATCATCCAGGAAGCAGACAATAAACACGCGTTCCCGTCTTTGTGGTAATCCGAAATCCTTTGTGTTCAGGCGTTGATAGAATACGTTGTATCCTTCGGCCTCCAGAAGCCCGTAAATCGTTTTAAACGTCTTCCCCTTGTCATGGGTTAGCAGTTCAGGCACGTTCTCAAAGAACAGCACACGGGGCTTTTTAGCGCGTATAATGCGGAGGATTTCGAAGAACACCGTACCGCGTACATCTTCAAACCCCAGTTTCAGTCCGGCTTTACTGAACGCCTGGCAAGGGAACCCCGCAAGCAGGATATCATGATCCGGTACTTTGTTTTCATCAATGGCGAATAAATCACCTTCGAGATTATCACCGCCCCAGTTAGCGGCATATGTTTGTTGCGCGTATTTGTCAATCTCAGCAGTCAATGCGCACTCAATACCATTGAATGCACGATCGAAGCCCAGACGAACACCGCCCACGCCAGCGCATAAATCAATCACTTTCATAAATATACCTAAAAAGAGGGATGTATTATGCTATTATCAGCAACCAGTGTAGAAGAACTGAATCAAAAGGTCAACGACGCATTGACTCAGGGTATGTTTTTATGGGGAAGCCCCTTTGTTGTTGCTTCCGATTACGTCAACCAAACTCGATTTTTCCAGCAGGTGTCCAACTCGAACCAGGTTACAGGCGGTTCTAACGGCAAAAGTGCTTATCAGATCTGGACAGAACAGCCAGGTAATGAAAGCAAAACCGTACAGGAATTTTTAGCCAGCCTTGAAGGTGCGGACGGAACCAACGGAAAGAGCGCGTATCAAATCTGGCTTGAGCAGCCAGGAAACGCAGGTAAAACCGAACAGCAATTTTTGACCAGTCTTATCGGTGCGCCAGGCACAAACGGAACCAACGGGACTAACGGAACTAATGGTAAAAGCGCCTATGAGGTTTGGTTAGATCTCCCTGGTAACTCAGGTAAAACCGTATCACAGTTCATTGCAAGTTTAGCCGGAACCAACGGGACTAATGGAACCAATGGTACGAATGGTAAAAGTGCCTATGAGGTTTGGTTGGAACTTCCAGGCAACTCAGGTAAAACCGAACAGCAGTTCATTACCGCGATCACGGGTAAAGATGGAACCAACGGTACGAATGGTACAAACGGAACCAACGGGACTAACGGAAAGAGCGCGTATGAGGTTTGGTTAGATCTTCCTGGTAACGCTGGCAAGTCAGTAACGCAATTTATCAACGCGATCACAGGTACGCCAGGTACAAACGGCACTAACGGTACGAATGGTAAAAGCGCTTATGAAGTATGGCTGGCATTGCCTGGCAACTCAGGAAAAACTGAAACCCAATTCATTGCCGCGATTACGGGCGCACCTGGTGCAAACGGATTAGATGCGTATGCTCTTTGGTTGCAGCAGACAGGCAACGCAGGGAAACCAATTACCGATTTCTTCGCGGCTACCGCTGGCGTTCGTAAGAAATCAGAGGTTTACTGGACAGGGCTTAACCTCGTTGTTCCAGAGGATACCCCGACCAACTTGATTAACCTGCTGAAAACGATTGTACCTACTACCGGAACACTCAGCCCGTTCTTCAATATCACTGATAACAAAATGCATCCATTCAATGAAGATGCAACAATGCAATTCAAGCTGAACCTGAAAGGGACTTTCACAGGCCCGACAACAGCAGCCAGAAGTGTTACACTTGATTTCGTAGGGACAAACGGAAACACGCTGGTATTGAACCGTAATCAGTCTACAACAACCAGCACCCTTTCATTCGTCACTTTCTTTAGTGTCGATAAAAACGGCAATATGGCAACCAACGGAACCGCGATTAACATCTTCGCGACAGGTAGCGCATTTACCGTATCAGAAGCCTTGCTCGTTGCAGAGCAGCGCGTCACCCAATAAAAAAGCCCCGCAAGGGGCTTTCAATTATACATCAAAATCAATTTCGTCAATTTTGTATGAGTTTTCGTCAATGTCGGCCCAAAGGGTTACATTAACATGTTTGCTATCTTCATACAGATCGCGCCCGTTCATCCCGCCCGTATAATTGCTTTCGGTGCGTTCAGTAACTTCCAGTCGGAGGCTATCGCGCATGATCTGAACAACAGCCTGTTCCAGTGTAACCGCGTCTGGGTTTTCGGTATCGCCCAGTACAACATCTTTAACGTTCAAAATAACATCAGTCATTAGTGCCACTCCGTTTTAATACCGTGTCGGTATGCGTCAATCCCCAGTGGGGTAATCAGCAACCATGCTTTCGAATTATCGTTATAACCTGTTATCCTTCGAGCGTAACCTTTTTCAATCAGGGCATTTCGCCCTGATTTGCTGGGTACGTCATCGAAATCTAAGTCTAGCATTTTAGTTGCGTAACTGTAAAGTTTATACATAACATCAATTTCAGCGCCGGACAATTTCGGATACATCATTTGTAATACCCCACAACATGATCGCGGTATACGCGTTCGATGAAATCGTTCCAGAATTCGCGATCAACTTCTTTCGGATATGTTGAAATCACTGCAAGGCGTTCGACTTCACCCATTACTTCTTCCAGCTTTTCCTGTACGGTTGCGAACGGAACACAGCCAGATTTAACCAGTTTCAGGAATGCGCTATCAGGCAGAGGATAAACGATATCACCATCTTTGTAAATCTGGATCAACTGCATACCACCGCGCAACGCGTGAGACAATGCTTTCCAGTCGATACCGTTGTTGGCTTCTGCTTGTCGTGCGCGTTCTCCGTATTCATCCCAGAGTTTATACACAGACTTACGCATTTCATCGGCTTTGATCGTGAACTGGAATTTTCGCCCCAGAACTTCATAGAATTCCTGACAGCCAGATTTCATTGTCGTGTCGGTAACGAATCGACAGAACTCGTTTGTAGGGAAACGATCCTTGATGTCGGATACTTTCACTTCACGCGTATAGCGTTTCATATCTGGCGTGAATTCCTGAATACCACCAATTGATTCGGTTTCTTTCAGCACATCGACAACTTCGCGCAGTGCAGCCAGTCGGGAACCCTTCACGCCATATTTCGCGGCTTGCTTACGAACATAACCGAACAGGCCAGTTAGTTCAGTGGTGTAAAAACGCCAGCGGTTAGCGCGGATATACTGCCAGATTTCAGAGTTAGCGATCAGCTTGTCATCCGAAGCGTGAAGCATATCGAGCGCTACGGTATCACCATCACACGCAAGGCTGATAAACTTAGTCAGACTATACATTTGACGATCAACGTCGTCTACGGTGTTTTTAGAGCTTTTATCGCCCGTGCTGGTGTCGATAGTCTTCTTCGCAGTACCTAACAGGATTTCGCGAGGATGAGGGAGATAGATCCCTTTGTAGTCTTTATCGCTTGTTGGTGTTTCCAGTCCGTAAAGATGGGATCCAAAAACCATTTCAGTAATCATTTTCATTATACAAATCTCCAATAAAACCCTTTATGAGTTTTTCTTTTACCGTTACAGCATGAACTTACATGCCCTTTGTTATACCCCATTTCAACGGCTTCCGCAATACCACCATTTAAAATAGTTTCTCTTTCTGTTTTGATACATTTCATAATCAAAGGTTTTATCAATTCCGTCTTCTTTTGTGAAATATTAGCCAATGCAATTACATTTCTGATATCCGATTCACTCATTACATCAGAAACCGTCTTTCTCATCCATACATAGCCTTGACTTTTGGCAAGTTTACCGGAACAACATTCATGAATATGACTAGGGTTAAATCCACGCAATTTCATTTCTTGCTGACCACCTAATATAATAATCTTGTCTCCTGTTTCAAGGTTGAACCCGACAACCGGAATTATTTGCCTTTCCGACATTTTCTTTCTCGCTTCTTTCGTGAATGTTGTAAGAGATTTTAATTTTCTCGCGTCACTCATTTGTGAAGATGTCGTTTTGTATTTCTTAGTATTATGAGACATACGGAAAAAAGCATATCTCATTTTATCACCAGCATACTTAGCAAGTAGATGATGAGCAAGATAATGTTCTTTATATGTCAAATATACTAAATTTTCGGGTTCATCTGTGCCACCTAATGACTTAGCAACGATATGGTGTATATCATAACCGTGCTTTCTATACTTTTTCGAGTAACCTTTAGGTATATCTCTTCTTTTTGCCAGTGTAATTAGTTGGTCGTAAATACGCTTATAGTTCATACATTCTCCTTTATGCGTATTTATCACTCAAAATCCGAATATGGTTTCCATGTTCATTTACGTCTCCAGCAATTAGTTTTTTCACAGTAATGAACGGGAACAGGCACACCCAACGTTTCTTTACTGCTTCTGTTGTATGTTATCACAACGAATCGGTTTTCGCCACCCCTAACACACTCCAGATCCAAAATCTCGCGGGTTCCCTTCGTGTTAATGTCTGCAACATAATATTCTTCGTTGTTGACAATCACTATATCCGACATAATCAAGCGAGGTTTCATGCAGCGTACACCTCTGATTCATCGATCCATTCCAGATCCTGATTGAGTGATTCAATCAGCTTTTTATCGCGTCTGGAAATAACAACGGTAGAACCTTTTTCTGCCTTCACGACGATATCACCAGAAGAGGTGATATATTCAACCACATAATCACGGCGAGGGCTTCCGAGTCTATCACCAACTTTAACAGCACGTCTAACCGATTCATGAGATTTTTCGGTGAACACTAATTCATCACCTACGTGGGTAACAATACCATCAACAGCAGAACGAGAATTAACATAAATTTTGCTAATCTCCGCCATGAAAACACTATCTCTCAGATATCGAGCAGACAGTTTATCGCCGTCCGGATACGACGAGATAATCATTACATGACCCTGAACACGGGCGGTTCCTACTTTATGCAGAATGTAAACCATTGAACCATCAGAATCTTTAGATACAAGGATCACGCTGAAAGATTCTTTGTGTTGCTTCTGAGTTTCTCCACAGGTAAAACTCACGTCCAGAAAATCACCAACTTTAACAGCACGGGGTTTTGCTACTTGTTCACGAGCACTAATAACAGGGATCATAATCATTTCCTCACAGTTTCAAAGTCTTCATTAGATTTCCAGTACACGTTAAAGTTACGGCAATCGTGATCAGAAGTCAACGTATATTTTTCTTTTGTTTTCTCGTCGGTGATCACCATCGTTTCATTCTCGATAGAATCCACACCATAGACGAATACCTTGTTACCGCGCTTATTCAATAACGCTTCCCCTGCTTCAATCAACTGCCAGCATGAAACAGGCATTCCACCCGCACAAATCGGACGGGTTACTAAACAATAAGGACGTTTCATATCTTCTCCTTTCAAGACCCCTAATATAACAAAAGCCCTCACGCGAACGCAAGGGCTTTTTAATCTTTTATCAGAGTCCCGTAAACGCTACGATAATCTGATAGTGGTCATCGAAGAACTCACCACGATTTTGTTTGACTTCGTGCATAGGCATCCAGAACGCCTCTAACGCATCGTCAGTACCGCCCATAATGCGGGGCAGACTACCATCATTGTTAGGTTCTAACTTGATGTACTGCGCCACAGTCGGTTTTGAGAAGTGTACGGAACGCTTCGGATGATCGAACAGCATCGAATTGCGGATTGAACCACGGATAACCTTTTCAGGAACCTTGATCCGCACCTCTTCGAGCAGTTCGCGGATCGCACAATCCAGGAACGTTTCATTTGCGTTTTTGTGTCCGCCAGGAAGGGCCAACGCGTCTTTACCTGGGGCAAACTTACGACGAATTACCAGCAGGTGATTGTTACACACAACCACACTATCACCCGTGCAGCAGTTCAGCGCGTCGGGGTATGGGTAGTTTTTGAATTTCTCCAATTCGCTTTCCCATTTCTCGTATTCGTAGAATAAACGCCAGAACGTATCTTCCGACATCCATTTGTCAATAAAATTGACAGTTGTTAGAGGAACAAAGCGCAACAGTTGCTTATCCCATCCGTTTTTGTGGTTGAAGATAATCGGGCGCAGATCGGTTGCTGATAGATCCTTGCCGTTAACCTGAACAGGCGGAACTGGTACGTGTGTCCATCCGAACGCTTTAAGCCAGTATGAACCTGCATCTTTTTCGTAACCGTAGATAGCGATTTTGTCGCCTTTGGTTTCTCGGATCGCGGTACGAACCGAAGTTTTCCATTTCTCTTCATTGTAAAGATAATCTGGAATATGTTCAAACTGAACACGGACAACATCTGCGATCGGGAAGTTAGCGTTCAACCATGAGAAGATCATCGTTTGACGCTCACGCGCGGTCAGAGGGTTTAAAACGTTAGGGTAAGCATAAGCTGAACCCAGAAGGATGTAAACGGTTTTTGCTTCTTCGAGTGCTTTACGCACCATCGCTGCATGACCATTATGGAAGGGTTGGAATCTGCCAATTACGACAGCTTTATCAAATTGTTTCATAACGTGCTCCACGTTTAAAGGGTAATCATAAAACAGACGCAATAATCAATACACCAAGCAAACCGCCAATAAAGCCGAAGAATAGCGAAATGAAGATAGATAAGATGATCTGTTTTATGTTCATTATAGTATTCTCGTTTTAGGAGTCAAGCCCCCAGAGCGGGGGCTTTAAACCCTTATTTACGAGAATCGAAAATCACTTTACCAGCGTAATCAGAACCCATCACAGTTGATGGAACACCGCCCTGGTATTTGTCCGCGATGGTCTGTTGAACGTCAAGTTCTTTCCAGCGGATCATTTCTGGGGTGATCGTGCGTTGCAGAATGGCGTTCGCTTCGGCTTCTTTCTTAGCCGCATACAGACGGGCATCGGCATCACGTTCGTTAGCCTGTGCAGCGTTGCTACGGGCTTCTTTATCCGCTACTGCCTGAACAACCGCCTGTTGAGCGATTTGCTCTTTACGTGCCAGTTCCGCTTTCTCTGCGTTCACCTGTTCTTCACGAATTTTCGTGTTCTCAACCTGCTTCTTGATCGCTTCCGGCAGGTCGATATCCTGCAAGAATACCTGTTTCACGGTATAACCGTAAGGACGGGCATACTCTTCAACTTCCTGCTGAATCGCGATCTGTAGCTGGCTTTGAACTTCCGCGTTATACAGATCCTGTGCTTTCGGTACAGATTTACCGAACTCACGGACAGTTGACAGAAGTTTTTCGGTCACGTACTTATCCAGCGCTTGATCCTGACTACCCGCGTTGATACGGTTGATCGGGGCTTTGCTACCATCAAACTGCAACATCACGGTCATATCCACAGTGGATTTGAATTTATCCTGGGACGGAACCTGCAACTTGTCGAACTTCATTGCGATGTCTTTGGTGTTAAACACCTCGAAATCAGCCAGTGGGTTTACCAGGTGGAAACCAGGCATAACGGGTTTAGGTGAAACTTTACCCATAAAGGTTTGAGTTTTTACCGTACCGTCCTGAACGATGGTATACGAGTTTGGAATCAGCCACAGAGCAGCGATTACAGACAGAGCGACCAGGGTAGTTTTCTTTGGGTTGTTTACGATAGTGTTTAAGTTCATCATTATTTCCATTGGGTTTATGTTTCAATTCGATAGTTATTCTATCATCACATTTTCGCTTGTCAAACTCTTTTTAAGAAAGTTTTGTCAGCTTGTAAATCGTTTGATAGCACAAGCCTTTGATCTCGTCCAGGACGTTCTTTAATGAACTATCAACAGAACCATAGATTGCGTCGGCTTCGGTTGCTATTTTACGGAGATACACCACCGTGTCAAGCACATTTTCTGTTTTTAATACGGGTTTATATCGACCAGTGATACCAATATGAATTTCGGTGAATTTATCAACCAAATCCTGCATATCTTCGTAAAAACTCTCAAACGCTTTATGTTGAGAATACGATCCGGTCGCAAAGTGGGCGCTATGCATGTATGTTACAGACATCAGACACATACCGATAAAGGCATCTACTTTGCTTGAGTTATCACGATCTGTTACTTCGTTAAATGTTTGCATCTTCATCCCTTATGAACGATGAATGCTTGCAAATTCGTTTGCCACACGTAACCCCAGCTTTGTGCATTCGGGCTTTGTCTGACATTGTTTTTGCTGCCATTTTCGTTCCATGTAATTATAGAATAGTTCACTGGTATTTACGCTGGGTGGGATGGTGTCAAGATATACCTGTAGCGCCGCATTGATATAGTAATCGAACTCTTTGGCGACTACTGACCTATCATCAGCATGTGATGACGGAGACAAGATTAACAAACCAAACATCAGCGCTTTAGATATGCGTTTAATGTTCATAAGCAATTCTCTACGTGCTTACGGATCAACAATAGATCCGTTCCTGTATATATTTATAGCAAAAAAGGGGCGAATCGCCCCTTATGTAAAATTAGTCTAAAAATACGTCAATCTATGTCATACCAGCATAAGCTACGCTCAAAAGCGCGGATCTTGTTGGCGTTCTCGATATTTTCATCCCATCCGATTACACCAGCTTTCATCCGGCGCAACTCCTGACGCATTTTAGCGCGTACTTTCGAATCAATCTTTTTGACTGCAATAGAAAGCATCGCAGAGATATCACCATGAGCTTTGTTACCGTCGCGATTCAGGTTCTTATCGAACCGGATATATGCGCAACCTGATTTATGTTTCCAGTTGGTAGTATACCAGCGTAAACCATCAGGGCTTTCCCCGTGCTTCGCATAATACTCTGAAAATGCTTTTGTCTCTTCGATCTGTTCGATAGAGGACTTATCACGGGTTGGAACATATTTGTTACGGTAAGTACGGCTCATAGTGTTCTCCTTTGTTTTCTGAATACACCTTAACAGTTCAGACCCACAGTATCAAGAAGTTTTTCATGATAATGTTTGCGACAGAGTGAAACATATTTGTCTTCGGCCCCGATCTCAACCTGCGCCCCTTCTGTTACGAAGTTTCCTTGTGCGTCAATACGTGCAACCGTAGTTGCTTTACGCCCACAGTGACACATTCCCCGCAGTTCTCGGATCTCGTCTGCCCAGGCCAGCAACCAGTAAGAACCCTCGAACAGATTCAACTGGAAATCGGTACGAAGACCATAGGCCATAACAGGGATTTCGAGTTCATCGACAACACGACACAGATCGAAAACGTTTTTCTTCGAAAGGAATTGCGCCTCGTCAACGAAGATGCACGAAATTTTATTCCGGCGCTGGATGTCCCAGAACAGATCCATATCCGGTGTAATCAGTTCACACTTTTCGTTCAGCCCGATACGCGAACTAACCGTGCTTGATGTGCGGGTGTCGATTGCTGGCTTATAGATTACAACACGCATACCGCGTTCTTTGTAATTGTGCGCGTCCGTCAACAGTCGCGCACTCTTTCCAGCGTTCATTGATGCATAGTGATAATACAGTTTAGCCAATTGTAAACCATCCGTTACCCATGAGTTTTTTATTATGTCGCGCAAGTTGCACTTTGATTTCTGGCATCTGGATCGCAATATCATACTCTTCTTTCGTCATAGTATGATTTGCGCAGCCCATACACCCGCACACTTGCGCGTTACACCAACGGAGTGTTCCGTATGTCGCAATCACCTTCATTGCTTTAGCTTTGATTTTGTCAGTCATGATTAGCTCGCTCCACTGCTACCGCATCACGAACAGCATCGGTGATTTCATTTTCAACGAAATCCAGGATATCCGCTGTAATGTCGTCGATACAGGATTGATTGTAGTTGCGTGAATCAGGATCATCATCTTCGGCATAATCCTGATACGCTTCGCCCAGTTGTTTCAGCTTGTGTTTTAACAGCTTTTGTTCTTGCGGTCTCATTCAATCACAACCTCATGAATAGATTTAACATATTTCATATATGCTTCGTGTGCTTCTTCGGCACTGTCAAAAGTACCTAATCTCGTTTTCCCATAATATGCACCATATCGTACACGATTTCCACGAGAATCAACATGAACACCCCTATATCCAGAAGCATTTGCGTTGCTTATCCGTCGATAATTATACGCATTGATTGAACGTGTAGCCTCTCGTAGATTATCAAAAGCGTTGTTTTGTTTAATCGTATCTTTATGGTCAATCATATTTTCAGGCCAACTTCCAGTAACAAAAGCCCACGCAACACGTTGAGCAAGATATAATACTGGCTTTCCATCTACACGAATGCCTAATCGGATATACCCACTGTTATGTAACGTTCCGGCAGGTTTCCCAAAATATCGTTTTGCTTTCTTGTTTATACAAGTAAAGATACCCGTATCTTTATTATACGAGAAAGATTCCCGTAGAAGAGAAAGAGTGTAATCGGTTTCTTTCTCCTTGTTAATAATCATTTTCATCACCTGTATAGTGGCGGTAAGCCAGCACAGCCAGCCCCGCGATCACAACCACAACACACATTAAAATATAACCTGTGTTCATTTAAATTCGTCGTCCCATCTTTGCCACGCTTCCAACTCGTCGTTATATTCAGGGAACGAGGTTTCATTTGGCTTTTTAACGTAATACCAGATAATGATTGCAGCAGCAATCACACACCCATAAAAGATCACTAATCCCATCATCAGTATAATCCTATGCCAGCAACATATTCATCAACCAGGTAAGTATGAAGTTTTTCACAACGTTCCTTATTTGGCGCTTTGGTGCAGAGGTTCATCATTGGTTCAGACTGTAAAAACTCGTGCAGTTTGATCAACTTCTGACGCTTGAAGAGGTGCGCGTTTTCTTCGCCCCACACATAAGCCGCGTCCAGTTGTTCGGCAATCACCTGTTCACATACCGCAACGTCTTTAATGTCACGATTATTGCAGAGTTCAGCCAGTCGATCATCAGCATGAGCAAAGCCAGCAAACATAGTGAGTAACAGCGCAAGTTTTTTCATCGTTTTACCTTAGTATGAATCGTCTTCGATAGGGATATAATATCGACTTCCGCAGATATACGCAAGCACTGATCGCAAACTATCGCTTTCAAATTCCGGTTTTTGTTTGCGTTTCAGGCTCCGGCCCGTGATACACATCCAGCGTTCTTCCGCAACATCAAAGATTAACCAGTATGTATCATGCAGTGAACATGTATGTTCGAAGATATCGAACATCAGTTTACCGTCAATCGGCTTAACGTATGGCTTTATGCGTTGAAGAGATTTCAGGACTGATTCGAGGTTACTGCGATCCTCATTCATCGCTATACGGAGGATATGTTGATTGATTTCAGGGTTATAGCCGTCGATCGCAAGCCCCATATCCTGGAAGAACTTAGTCGCATCGCGGAAAATTTCATGTCCGCTGTTCGGTGAATTGATGTAGAACTCCATGCGTTTCTTTGGAGTCATCGCACGGACGCGGGAAGCGGTTGCCTTGTCGATCTCGTCTTTGATCTCCTGACGGCCTTTCAGCAACCCACTCAGTTTTTCCTGATAGGGTTTTACGATCGCTCGGATTTCGTCGATACGTTCATCAATAATTGCTAACTGCTGTTCTGGTGTCAGTTTAGTTTCCATTATGCCCCCACGCGCACAAAGCGATCTTCAATTGCATCATTAACACATTCGTAAATGCTTACATCAGGCATGACGTGTTTACGAATACCCACTTTCACGATATCCATGATCTCTTTGTTGCTACCCCACACGTTCAGGTTGAAGTAAACGCCACCGCTATGAATTGTGTTGTTGCCAACATCACGATATGTATCTTGACTTTCGCAGATAAACAGTTTGCGTTTTTCTTCTCCATATGCGAAGTAGATACTGAACGATTCCATACGATGACGATCGACCGTGATGGTTTCCACTTTAACCTTTGGATCTTTGTTCAGTTCATCCAGCACACCCTGAATGATGTGCAGCATGTTCGGCTTGATGATAGTCGGGTGACTGGTGATAACTCGATGTGATGTGCTCATAATTTAATCCTCAATAGTTGGTACACACATAATAAAAAAGCCCCTGCGAAATTGCAAGGGCTTTTTATCAGATAATGCGTTTTTCTTCTAACAGCTTCGCGGTATGGTTAACCATGCGAGCATAATCACGGGCTTCTTTCTTTGAATACTTGAACCCCGCATTGTAACTCGCCAGCGCCTTTTTCAAGTCGCCTTTGTGGTAATCAAGCCAGTATTCCAGTTCGTGAAGTGCGTACTTGGAACCACCCCGAAGGGTTTCGAGCTTATTGATTACTACGCGTTTGGAATATGATTTATCCATTCGTGCGGACGCGCTACGGGCTGTTACTTGAAAACAACCATAAGCATGATGATTCTTTTTGCCTTTCCCTACGTTCTCACATGCGCGAGACTCGATCCAGGCAATAGCCGCTAAATGATATCCCAAACGTTTCGATGTTTCCGATTCAACTGGCTTTGCAGTTTTGAGATCGTATTCGTTGCCGATCCTGAAAGCGTACTCCAAAACCTTTTTCTGCTTTGGTGTAATGTCGTCCAATTCCTTAACATAGCTAGGGGCATTGGCTGGCGCTTTCTTCATTACTGTTGCGTGTTGTAGCGGTAAAGTTGACTTCACAGCAGGGAGTGTTTGGATAAACTCTCCTAACGGATCAGTCGCCGCGTTGCCAGAAAAAGAGCATAAGAAAATGCTGGCAGCAAAGATAATTTTCTTCATTGTAATACCTATTTGTAACAAGAGAGGGCTATGATACCCTCGTCTTATTATTTATGCAACTGTTTTACCGAACTTCCGCGTATTCAAGTCTTTGCTTGATGAATTCAGCAAGATTATAGTTTGAAATTGACGCGTTCGGATCGTAAAGCGCAACGATTTCATCGAACGACACCATAACCGCTTTCTTAAAGTAGACGCTCCAGCTAACCGTAAGGATTTCGCTATTGTCGAACCCACAATTAGGGCTGAACAGGGCGCGGTATTTGTATCCGCTGTATTTGGTTAGGCGGCTAGTGCTGTGCGCGTCACTGGTGATCAGGAATTGTCCCGCCTGAGTTTCAACCACGAAGAAGTAACCCAGACGTTCTTTATCGTCCAGCATTTTCACAAACTTGCGATTGGTTTCTTCACGGTCAACACGGGTTTCGATCATCTTCCAGACCTGTTCATATTCAGGCCAATCATGCTCGACAACAACCGAATTCAGGGGTTCTTTGCCTTGCTCTTTTCGGTAGCGCTCGATTTTACTCAACACCGCAGAGAGAAGCAGTTTATCGCTATCACTCAACGCGGAATCAATATCCGTATGTTTCATCACAACATAACGTTCTTCGCGTTTCATTTTACATTCACCTTATTACCACACACAGGGCAAGTGATCATTCTGTAGGTATCACGACCGCCAGTATAATCAGTACAAACTTCTTCGCGTACATCCGTCGCAACGTAGGAAAGACGGGATTCGCATTTACGACAATTCACTTCTTTCGGTTTCATTTCAACAACTTGCACCATAATAACCTCACAAGAATAATTTGACTTCGCTACCGCATTTCGGGCAGACGATATGTTTTTTCACGATATAATCAGCAGCACGGAAGAAACCGTTGTAAAACACTTCGTTTTTCTTCTGTACATCAGACAGTTCATACTCTAACCCACTTTTGCAGTTTTCGCAAACGGTAATTAGCTTTGGACTCACAATAATATTGATCATGTTTCCTCACGAAAAAGGGGGCCTAAGCCCCCTTGATTAAAAGTTATCTTCGACGAATGCAGCCAGTCGCCCACGATATACGGTATCCAGGATCACATGACTTGAATGACCGTACTCTTTAAGTTTTTCAACCGCATACACAAAGCCGTTGTTAACAGCAGTGTTGCGCGGGTTGTCAATCTGTTTAATGTTCCCGCATAGTATCAGAAGGGTGTTCTCACCGCAACGGGAAATGATGGATTTGATTTCATGATTGCTCAAGTTTTGACATTCATCAACAATCAGAACCGAACCTTTACCCGGATCAGGGTGTCCGATTGAACGCCCACGGAAGTAATACAGGCTAGGGAACTGGACAACGTTTTTCTCCAGCAGCCCTTCTACATATTTGTCAACTTCCGGTTGATCCTTAAACAGAATGTTCAGGCTCGTAATACATGGTTCTACAGCAGGACGCAGTTTTTCGCCCAGAGTACCAGGTAAGAACCCGATTTCGCCCGACAGAGGGCTATCCGATTTAACATACATCAGGTTTGCAAAATGTCCGGCGTTAACCAGGTGCATTGCACCAGCAACAGCGAGCATTGTTTTACCCGAACCAGCAGCGCCCATAATGGTCACCACATCGGTATTTTTATCCAGAATCGCATCAATGAATGATGCTTGCAGTGCATCGCGAGGCTGAATTGTTTTCATCAGCTTACGCTTCATCAGGTGTTCGTGTTTGAGCGGTAAGAGTTCAAGCTGATACTCTCCAGCAGCCACTACACGCCCCACAACCTCGCCATTTGATAGAATGTATTGGTTCGGGTAGAAATCGCCGTCAGGAAGCGAGGAATAGCTTATTTGGGCTATCTCGCCAACATATCCTAACACCTCGACATCATCCCAGAATCCAGGGATATCGACGTAACCAGAATACAACACATCGCTATCTTTCAGCGAGTCATCGCCCGTGTATTGCTCAACAGGACAGCCCTTAGACATCGCGATCAACAGCATGTTAATGTCGCGGGTGATTAGGGTTGCTTTCTGCTGCATACAGGTTGCAATGATTCGCGCATCTTGTTTATCAAGCGGGAACTCTTCTCTGCCAACATAATCGACGATACGGAGTTTTACGCTTTCCGGTAGTGCTGGGTTCGTTAAGTTTAACGGAACCCCTGTTTGGGTAATTGCTTCGTACTTCTGCCCCAGGATTACTTTAGACAGGAGGCGGATCGCCAATCGTGCTTCATGAGCGGTTCGCTCTTTGCTTTTCAGGTGATCCAGTTCTTCCATTGTCGCAGAGGTGATAATGATTTCGCTGTCAGGTTCGATGTAAGAATAGATTGAATATGGGTTACTAATCAAAACATTGGTGTCTAATACGTATTTTGACATACATTAACCTTATGTGGTTTCGTTAAAAAATGTGCCGAAAACCTCTTTCGCTTTCCGGTCATAAACGGCTTTTGCTTCTTCTGGAGTGGTATAATACCCCAAAAATTTTCTTTTTCCATCTATGTTTATCTGCGCTTTGTACTTCCCATTTGCTTTGTGATAAGAAACACCTTTCAACCCCGTACTGCTGTTTGAATTACATTTCTTTTTCATCGCGTTTTGTTGGTTCGTCGCTTTCTGTAGATTTCTTGCTGTATCTCCATTTTCAACACCATACACATGATCTACGATAGGAGGAAGATAACCATTCTCAACGTAAAACACTATTCGGTGTCGCAAATACATAGAACCTTTAAAATGAATTTGGGAATACTCGTTCTTGCTTCCGGCTTCACTTCCAGGAGACATAGGGCCGCGCTGAATTTTCCAATACACTTTTCCCGTAGATGTATCAACATCTACATAACTCAGAAGAGACTCAATCCCTTGAATCTCTTCCTGTATGGTTCTTGATGAATAACCATGACTTTTCATTACATACCCAAACGGATAATATGGATGTATGGGAACGGGTGAAGATGACTTGAACGCATACACAAGGTCAGCGTTTTTGCCAGTTCAAACCGTTCGTCGATCGTCGTGTCGCATTCATCGAAAATCAGGTTGATTGCCTGATACTTGATCGTTTGTCCACGGAAAATGGAAGTCAGATCTTGACGTTTCGACAGAATGAAAGACGAATCAGCGCCCTTATCCAGTCCATGTTCTACCGCAGCACAAATACCCATTTGCTTTGTCGGTGCAACGTAGATATTCAGTGTCCCTTTCGATTGCTTGATGATATCGAAAGCCGCTTTGGTTTTACCCGACATCCGGCCCATATCCAGCGCAGTTTCAAAGATAGACACACCGCCGCATTCTTGCCCCCAGCGCCCATCAATGATTCGCGCAAGGTGCAGGTTACGTGACTGCTTTACAGCGTCAACATAGAATTGTGAAATCATGTTGTCGCCTTATGCAAGTTCAACGTGTGGCGCGTCGATAAACTTCGTTTCGATCGGAAGGTTCGGATCGTTCTTCCAGTTGATACCGTAACGCAGTTTCACACCCAGTTCATCGGCGGCTTGTTTCACTGCATTCAGGACAGGCAACCACACTTTAGGGTTAGTCTGCCAGCCAACAGGGAGAACGCTAGGATACAGATCCACAGCATCACCAGTGATGTGTTTTGAGTTCATGGTCTGGGAAACACCCTTGCGGACGTTCTCGCGCTGTTGCTCTACGGTGCGCAGACCTTCGCGTACACCAAAATCAACGGTTGAGAGTTCCAGAGCACGTTTTACTACCTTAACCAGTTCCGGCTTCACGCCTTGCAGGTTGTTTAGGCTTTTCTGACTAAATTTAAACATACATACCTCTATTATGAAAATACCCTATGGGCTACACAGGGTATTTACGGTTTAAGAGGCGCAACGTTTAGTAATCGTCGTAAAGATCACCGAAGCATTCATCGAATTCACGTTTACGTTTCATCTGTTCTTCTTTTCGCTCTTTCATATCAGGAGGAAGACGGTCTTCATTGACTTCATCAATGTAAGCCTGTGCATCCTCTTTGGTCAGGAAGAAAGCATGGAAGTTATATCCGTTGCGCCCATTCATACTACGGTCATCAAGAGAGAACTCTGTGTGACAGTCCCAGTTTTTGTACAGGGTGATGCATTTAGCAAACAACCCGATACCGCGATGCATATAAGGGAAGCCAGTAACAATCATCTTGCTACCCATTTCCGCCTTTTCACCGTTCACGCAGAACACTTCATACATGATCGCACCAGGTTTCACATCTTTCTTGACAGCACGTTTTTCAAAAGCACTTTTCATAATATATTCCTCACAATTGGTTTTCACATACAGATTACCATAATCTGTTTTGATGTCAACAAGGTTTATCGTTTTTATTTGGGAAAGTTAACTGGAACAGGCGATCGTGCAATGCCTCGATCCGCTCATACGCTTGTTTCAGGATCGTCTTATCTTCTGGGTTCGTTGTCTCGATGCAGATCAGTTCGTCCGAGTCGATAGCAATCACATCATCCATCAGTGAAGCGAATATGTTCACGTCAGGGTGAGTCAATTCCTTTATCTCCGCTTCCATTCCGTCATGCTGGGATAACAGTTCGATAATATCGCGCTGTAGATCTCCCTGGTACGGGAATCCGGTTAGAAGATGATTAATAATTCTTTCTGCTTTGGTCATATTTCACCTACAAAAAAGCCCCTTTCGGGGCTGGGATTAAATGTCTTTGCACTGGCAAACACCGTATTTGGTGAAAGGCTTGTCACCACTCAGGTAAGACCAGAAATCACAAGCCTGTTCAGCGGTTTCGAAGATAGCAGCATCATAGAAGCCGTGTTCTTCGTTACCATCTTTATTGAGGAACACAGGAAGCCAGCTTTGCGGTTTGAAGCAGTCAGTAACAACTACCCAACCTTCTTTCGCTTTCATTGCTTCTTTGTTCGCTTCAACCATTTCCAGCATTTCGTTCAGTAAGTTCATTTTAATCCCCTTGTTTATCTGTTTCGTTGTCTACGAGAGAGATATTATCACAATGGGGATTAGTGTCAACAGTTATTCGAAACGAATTGTGCTATTTTTGAAAAACATTCCAGAGCACACAGATCCTTTGATCTGCTTGCCGTTCACACCAGTTGCTTCGAATCCGGTTGAGTAGGTGTCTTTTTCTGAACATGCAAACCACTTATAGCCCGTGAACTGGATGTTCGTATAACCCTGTGCTTCCAGGATTCGCTGTGCCTCTTTCTCGTCAGTACAGCTTGACTGTAAGAACACAACGACGACAACCATAAAAATACACACAACAATTTTCCACATAATTTATACTCTTTTAAGGTTAGTTTTGCTGGCTTCGATCCAGCCTGAATAGAACGGGGAGAAGTCCTCCGCTACGCCCAAACAAACCGTAGTATGTTTGAATGGGTTCGGTGTCGTTACTTTACTATCGGGGTTGATCGGAAGTTCACTAGCCCCAACACTGGTAGCAAACACCATACCACCAGTTACGTAAATGGTTTGAATATGTCCGTAAGCGTCACCAGGCCACTTGAAACGGTATTCAGTGTTCCAGACCTTGACGTTGTACACATCATATTCATCAAACAAAGGGTCGTTTCCCTTTGTCGCTGCATAAAGAGCACCGCGCCATTCAACCAAATCCGCTTCGATATCACTTACACAAAACTCTTCTTTTGCGCTCAGTTTATCAAGCATCATTTCAATAGTGCGGATAGCCATGCTTAATTCACGATCGAGTTTCATACAATACCTTCTTCTTCGAGCACTTCCCAGATCAGGCGATCCAGGTGCATCAGGTTCCACATAACGGAGTCATACGAACCCAGCGAGCGGGAGTAAATCACTCCCCATGAACGATACGCCTTTTGGAATGACTCAGCACTGTTTTCATCGTGCGGCATATCATCACCCGAAGCAATCAGCAGTTTCAGAACCATCAGGCTATTAATCGCCTTTGCGGTGAAATCTTGTTCGCTTAACTTCATCGCGTACCGTTCGATGATCGCGATTGACTTCGGATCTTTAATACGCCCATCAGTACGGCGCGTTTTAAACGCGCTCATTAATTCATCGACTACGGCGGTACACTTCATATGCTTCATCCTTTTCTTGTGCAGACATCCGATTATAGCGGATCTCTTCACGCTGTTCAACTTCTCTCACGGCTTCGGCTTTCTTCTCAGCAGTGAGTATATGATGAACTACAGCGTTTCGGATTTCCCAGAGATATTCAATCATCTGCATATCTTCAACAGTGTGATAGCCTTTCGCATCACATTCAAATACGATGGTATCGCGTTCTGCCATTGCTAACTGTGCAGTAGAAGGACAGATAACCATTCCAGAGTATTTTTCAATCAACGATTCCAGTGTACGCGGTTTTACTGGAATGTCAATAGATACAGGAACCATTCGCATTGTTGAATCATCATGAGATTGATAAATCATCAGAATGTGATCTCCGCAAACTGCATTCTACGTTCAATCGCATGGATAGCGTTATCACGCTGTTCTTTGTTTTCATATCCAGCCCATGTAATCGGGGTTGAACAGATCATATGAAAAGTGATTGCTGGGTGTCTCTTCCCTTCAACAACGATTGTTGCATCATCTTCGATCCAGGTTACGTGATCCAGATTCACCGGATAGTTTCTTACGGTAACAGTTTCACCAACCATAGGCGACACATCCAGAATATCACGATCACGAACGTATGATTTAATACGAGATACGATTAACATTATTTCAACTCCACTGCATATACATCGGTTTCAGGGGCTTTGTGTACGCGCATATCTTTACCACATACCGCATAAGCCGGACAGTTACGGCAACCGTTATGATCCTTGTTGCCCGTCAGTTCTTTACGGAACTGTTTTGTTTTCGGGTGTTCCCAGATATCCTTCACAAAATCTTCGGCTTCCAGAACATCCAGACCTTCTTCCCAGCCACCTTCAACCCAGCGTTCGGTAAACGAGCAAGGGAAGAACTGACCACGTTCGTTGATGTAAGAGCTAAACATCGTCGCTTCACAGTCTTCGGCGTATTGCTTGTACTGTTCGAAGTTCGGGTGTCCCTCCATCGCTTCAACGAAAGCGGGGGCTGAACAGCTATCGAATCCAAATCCTACACCAGAATCGAGGCAATATTCAACAAGTTTTTTATACTGTTCGCGGGTAACGGTGTCCCAGTTCTTACCGCGTCCCTTTTGTTTCAGTCCCAGGAACACGATCGCGTTTACTTGTTTCAGGCGCGGATCATTCTTGACAGCATCAACCACGTTAAACGCGTCGTCATAGGTTTTCGAGCTAACCATGAAATGCAGGTTGATTTGCTGTTGTCCGGCTTCTGTCAGGTTCGCTACTGAGTCGAAAGCGACATCAAAGCCAGCGTGTTTATAAACCGATACCGCAACAGCCCCAGCAACCGCCGCTAAACGCGCTGCAACGTCTTTTGATACGTCAGCAATGGTAAGGTTCGGCACAATGCCTTTAGAACGCGCATACGCCATCATATCGAACATATCAGGGTTTGTTTGTCCCTGTGCGTCAGCACCGAGGGCGCATTGAGTCAACCAGGGCATTTTGTCGATGATTTTTTTGAAACTGGCAAGATCCATGTTGAACCCGTTCGGGTTATTGGACTTGTAGCAGAACCCGCAGAGTTTACCCGCTGGCCCGTTGCATTTGGTAGTGATCTCGATATCGAGGATAAAAGGAAAATGACTATAAATAGGATCGTCAGCAGGAGTTTTTCCCCAAGTCATCATATGACCTGTTTTCATATCAAAATTAAAATTAACCTCTTCGGAACGATAGATTTTCTTTCCTTTCGCTTCCAGTAGAAGTCCAACAGGCGTTTTGATATGTTTGGCGTTTACTTTAACGTGTCTCATAGGAACCTCATAATGTATTACGTTTACAGAATCACGAATGTTATAGAGAACAAGCACTATTATGGATCAAGAAAACCTAAAAAGTCAATGCTTGCTTCCGACGATTTAGGGAAACACTATTTCAGTAGTTCCCGTGATAGTCATTTCATCCAAGATCAGAAGGAAAATCCAGGACACTACAAATATAAAGTAATCGTATCTGGGTTGTCAAGGGAAAAGGCGATGAAACTTGAGAAAAGGTTACACGAAATCTATAAGGTAGACAAGAACCCACATTTTTATAACAAACACATACATAACAGTGTTGATTTTTCATGTACACCAGAAACAGGAAAGAAGATTTCGCAAACACACCAGAAATATGCAGCAAAGAAAATTTCAGAATCACATAAAAGGCGATTCAAGGAAGGTATAGCATCACATAAAGGAGAGAACAACCCACGATACAACGATCATCGGTCTTATAAAGAGATACACGGAGAAGAAAAAGCGGATACTATACGCAAAGCACAATCTGAATCAAGAAGAGGAAAAGGTAATTCCCGCGCGGTTACGTGGAAATTTACTTCCCCTAATGGAGAAGAATTTTTAGTTGAAGGAGAATGTAAAAAGTTTTGCAAAGACAGAAATATTTCCATGCGTAAACTGAAAACCTATCTGGGTGAAGTCATCACAACATGCGATAAACCCTACGATATCTCTAAGAATACCGTAGGATGGAAATTAGAAAAGATTAGTTGAATCTTCTTTTACGTTCGTCATCCAGTTCTTTTTTGTACACCTTGATGTACTTCCCGTTAAGGGTGCGAAGCTGTTGGAAAACCTTGTTGCACAAAGCACGTTTCGCTTTGTATTCCGGCGTTACACGGATTGATTCGATCGTCATCCCCATTTCGTTTTTAGGGTATGCGCTCAACTCCGCGCCGATCTCTCTGTACCAGTTGCTTAACTGATCACGCTGTGCTTTGTACTCTTCAAAAGTTAACATTATAACTGATCTCCGTAATCTTTCGCTGCATCTTCGGGGGTTGCATCCAGTCGATAAAGCTCAACGGCTAATGGACTGGGTTTGATTTCGCGGTTCAGGATCTCACTGATACCGCGAAGGAATTCGATATAAGGACGGAATCTCATTTGATACGTACCGCGTTAAAAGCCTGGTTGCGCAGTTCATAAGCCTGTTCAAGCTGTTCAGTAGTGAACAGAGGACTATCGGTATTAGTGGTGAAACTGCAAATGGTTTTGTTGTCGGCATTGACTTCTTCAACAACGATTTCATAACCCCAAATCCCGCTGTACTCACATTTCACGTTCCGGTACTTGATGTAAACTGATGCAACATCTTCTTTTTTGTAGTTCCGGCTTTTGTAGATGATTTCCATGATTTCCTCCTTCGTTTCGATGTGTGTACAATAACAGATCAGGGTTATGGAGTTTTAGCAATTCGTGCTAATTA
>ERZ1035001.85-NODE-85-length-61793-cov-6.686174_pt1 | contig 61793 bp, 52 predicted proteins | sample MGYA00520685_ERZ1035001 | MGnify/ENA primary metagenome ERZ1035001 (study PRJEB33766, sample SAMN09781749) | gut metagenome | biome: gut microbiome | host: Homo sapiens | place: Madagascar | study: EMG produced TPA metagenomics assembly of the PRJNA485056 data set... | reverse complement strand
CGCCCCACATCCACAAGATAGCCAATGGCCGCAAAGGTGAAAAAGCTGATGCCCAAGGGAAACGGCAGCTTCTGCAGCACCGTGCCCGAAAGCAGGGCAGGCAGCGGCGAAAGATTCCAGTATTTAAACACGGCCAAAAAGCACAGCAGGCAGATCACGCCGGTTCGCACCAATCGCTTTTGGCGGGCCGATGCTTTTTCGGCGCGGCCGATGGCAAGGGCCAGGGCGTATACAAACACGCACACCCCGGCCAGTGCCGCCAGCGTAACAGCCGCCCTGGCAGGATCGGACGGAAGGTTGTAAAAATAAAATAAAAGGCTTGCTGCAGCCAAAAACGGGTTTTGCCACTTAACGGGAAGATGCAGATCGATCAGGGCTGTGATGGGTAAAAACAGCCAGAAACCGAGGCTCTGCAGGCTCATGGGCAGCGCCCTCCTTTCTTGTGATTCCGTAGCTTGGAAAAAATACGGGGCATGGGCCGACCAAAACGCCGCAAGGCCATACAACCCCAATTTAATACCCTATACTATAGCATTAATGGCACTTTTTGTAAACTGCCGGGCGCAGCAAATGCAAAGCGGCGCAGTTTTTGGTTGAAATTTTTGCTCTGATGGGGTATACTATTTTGTAATCATTTTGCTTTTTTGCAAAAAAACGCCCGGGCAGCGCCCCTGTGCGCTGCGGGTTTCCAGATACACTCTATAACAAAAGGAGAATCATTTTTATGTCCAATCGTGTTTTGGTCACCGGCGCCGATGGCTTTATCGGCAGCCACCTTACCGAAGAGCTGGTGAAAAGCGGCGAAAAGGTGACCGCTTTCTGCCTGTACAACTCTTTTGGCACCCTTGGCTGGATCGATACTCTGCCCAAAGAGATCCGCAGCGAGATCGAAATTTTCACCGGCGATGTGCGTGACCCCAACGGTGTGCGCACCGCTATGCGCGGCCAGCAGCGCGTGTTCCATCTGGCAGCGCTGATTGCCATTCCCTTCAGCTATCACAGCCCTGACAGCTATGTTGACACCAACATCAAGGGCACCTTGAATGTGCTGAATGCTGCCCGTGAGCTGGGCACCGAGCGCGTGATGGTCACCAGCACCAGCGAAGTGTACGGCACGGCACAGTATGTGCCCATTGACGAAAAGCATCCCTTCCAGGGCCAAAGCCCCTATTCGGCCACCAAGATCGGCGCTGACCGCCTGGCCGAAAGCTTCTATCGCAGCTTTGATCTGCCCGTGACCATCGTGCGCCCCTTTAACACCTACGGCCCCCGCCAGAGCGGCCGCGCTGTGATCCCCACCATCATCAGCCAGCTTTTGGCAGGCCAGCAGGAGATCCATCTGGGCAAGCTGAGCCCCACCCGCGATTTTAACTTCGTAAAGGATACGGCACACGGCTTTATGGCCATTGCCAACTGCCCTGCCGCCATCGGCCAGGAGCTGAACATTGCCACGGGTGAGGAGCACTCTATCGGTGATCTGGCCAACGAGCTGATCGCACAGATCAACCCGAACGCCAAAATCGTGTGTGAAGAAGAGCGCCTGCGCCCCGAAAAGAGCGAAGTGAACCGCCTTTTGGGCGATTCCACCAAGATGCGCGCGCTCACCGGCTGGAAGCCCGAGTATACCTTTGAGCAGGGCTTGGCCGAAACCGTTGCATGGATCCGCGACAATCTGAACACCTACAAGGTGGGCCAGTATATTCTGTAAAATCATATCCATCTGCCCGGCGGGGTGCCTGCCCGGCGCGGCCCGTGCGGGCAAAGCGCTGGAAGCTTTTGGCGCTTTGCCGGGCTCATGGTGTTTTTAGGAGCAATTTTTGATCGCAGATACCATGCGAGATATAGGGAAAATTTATCGAGGAACAGTATGATCGAATCAACCAAAAAGCCCCTGCCGCGCTGGCTTGGCTGGGCGGCAGGCACACTGGCGGCACTGGCGGCGGCTGTGTGCCTTGGGTATTACTGGCGCGTGTTTTATTATCTGGATGCCCGGGGCGTGCCGGGCACAAAGCTGTGCGCTTTATTGTGTGCGCTGGCGCTGCTGGCCGTGGCCGCGGCTGCGGCGGTAAAATGCCTGAAAACCTTTGCGGGGCGGGGCGCGGCCTGTGTGTTTCTGTGCGGGCTGGTGTTCGTGTTTGCCTCGGCTCCGCTGCAGGCCCCCGACGAAGTGCAGCATTATCTGCGGGCTTACTCCATCAGTCAGGGACATTTCGACTTTGATGCCGCGCGTGAATATCCTGCCGATGTGGCAAAGTTGGTGGAAAGCTTTCCCGGCGCATGGATCAACAGCCACACCAGCAAGGGCCTTACCACCGACCGCGACACCGGCGAGGATACCGTGTACGATACAACAGGCTATGCCCTGAAGCAATACGGCGAAAACGGCAGGGTGCAAAGCCTTGCCGATGGATTTGCCGCCTATCAAAACGGAACACCGGCCAAACAGAGCGTAAAAGAGCCCATTCTGTTTATGATCCTGCCCTTTGCACCGCAGGCGCTGGGCATTCTGGCAGCGCGGCTGCTGGGGTTTGGGGCGCTGGGCTGCCTGTATGGCGGGCGCGTGGCCAATTTGCTGGTGTATGCGCTGATCTGCCGTGCAGCACTCAGGCGCTGTGCAGGGCACGGGCCGCTGTTTCTGGCGGCGGCGCTCTGCCCGCTTTCGCTCTACATGGCGGCCTCTATGAGCTACGATGCCCAGCTTCTGGCCTGCTATTATCTGATGGCGGCGCTGTTTGCGGGGCAGACCTTCGGCAAAAGCGAAATGCTTTTGTATCTGGCGGCGTTTGGCTGGGCCAACATGGCAAAGCCGTGGATCAACCTGCTGTGGCTGATCCTGCCGCTGCTGCACGCCAAAAAGAATTGGCGCGCTCCGCTGAAAAAATGGCAGTTTGCCGCCGCTGCGCTGCTGCTGGCACTGGGCGTGAACTGGCTGATCGAATGGTACGGCGGTGCGTTCCGCTATCACTACGGCACCATTGGCCGTATGCTGGACGGCGTGGATCAAATGCCGCAGCTGAAATTTGTGCTGTCCAATCCGCTGCGCTTTGCGGCGGTGCTGCTGGGCACACTGTACGAAAACGATTTCTTCATCGGGCAGCTGGGCATTTTTGGCAACCTTGATCTGCCGGTGGGCGTGATCAACACCACCGCCGGGGCCATGCTGCTGCTGGGCGCTGTGCTGGGCGAAAGCCGTGCGGCGCAAAGCGGCCTTTTGCGCCGCGCGGGTGTGCCCGTGTGGTGCGTGGTGTATCTGGCAGGCTGCATGGCGGCCATGTATATCACCTACACCCCCGTGGGCATGATCCGTGTGATCGGCCTGCAGGCGCGGTATTTTTTGCCGGTGTTTTTGCTGGCGTTCTGGGCACTGGCTGAAGCGCTGGGCTTAAAAGCGCGCAATGCCGCCCAAAATCAGAATATTGCTCTGGCGGTATTTGCCGCCTACGGTGTACTGAGCGGGCTGCTGGTGTTCCAGCACACTTTTATCGGCCCGGTGTATACCATCGGCTGAGCATACAGAGAAAAGAGGTGTAAAACCTTGCAGGATTTCGCAAAGATCAAGGCGTTCGGAAAGCGCTGGGGCGCATTTCTGGTCGTTGTTGCCATGAGCTTTCTGAACAAGCAGGCGCCAATGGGCGGCCTGTTTGTGTTTTGGGGCGTTGTTTTGGCCGCTGCCGCCATTGGCAGCGTGCTGGAGATTGAGCCTGGCATTCTGGTGCTGCCCATTTTGGGAGGATGCACCGTGTGGCTTTTGCTGTTCGGCATGGCAAATGCGCTGCGATGGGGCTGGCTGCTGCTGGTTTTTGTATCGCTGGCGGCGTTTTACTGGGCCGGGTTTAAGGGCAGGATCCCGCACATCGGCGAGTATGCAAACCGCCCGGTGATGAGCTTTCTTCTGGCGGCAAGCGCGTTTATCTGGGCGCTGTTTGCCGTGCTGAAGCCCATGTTTGTGCAGTGGGATGAATTTACCTTTTGGGGCACGGCCTGCAAAATGGTGTGCCAGCAGAATATGCTGTATCCCGGCGCACCCGGCAATCTGGCGGCGCGCGCCTATTTGCCCGGCATGATGCTGGTAAGCTATCTGTTCCAGCCGGTCCATTGGGCCGAGTGGCAGTGCCTTGCGGCGTATGCCTTTTTGTTTCTGGCTGCGTTTGCTGCCTGCGCCAGCCTGCCCAAGCGGCACTGGGCCATCAGCTTTGTTTTGCTGGGGGCCGCCGTGCTGCTGCCGTTTTTCTTTACCGTGGCCGTTCCGGGCGAAGCCAGCAAGGTGTATTTGAACGCCATGGGCGATGTGCCCCTGGGGCTTTGCTTTGGCGGCGCCTTTTGCGTGTGGCTGGGCGCCGGGCATAAAAAAAGCGGCCTGGTGCTTACGGCACTCAGCCTGTGCATGCTCACCCTCATCAAGGATATGGGCCTTGCCTACGCCATGATCTTAGTGGGCATCATCTTTTTAGACCTCTGCGCCCGCCAGCCGAAATATACCGTGAAAAATCTGGCAAAGCAGCTGATCCCGGCGGCGCTTTTGGCCCTGCCGGTGCTGGTGTGCTTTGTGGGGTGGAGCAAATATGTGTCCGTTGCTGCCAGCATCGACAAAAACAGCGTGGGCAGCGCAGGCGTAAGCTATGCGGGCATTCTTGTGGGCGGTGCAAAGCAGCTTTTGGGCATTGGCCGCACCGAAACCTTTGCCAAGCTTATGCAGCTGATGGCTGCGGCATTCACCCAGCGCAGCGTGGGGCTTTTGGGCTCCGGCGTGCGTGTGCTGGCGCTTTTGGTGCTGGTAAACGCCGCAGCCTTTGTGTGTACGCAAAAAGGGCAGCGCCGCCGGGTGGCCGTAACCTTTGCCGCGTTTGCGGCGGCCTTTGCCGCGTTTTATCTGTTTCATCTGTTTTTGTATTACTATAATTTTGCCCAGGTAGAAGCCCTGGCGCTCAAGGATTACGATCGCTACATCGGCCCGTATTATATGGGCTGGATGCTGGTAAGCCTGTGTATGCTGGGGCGCGGCGCTGCCGAAGGCTGCCGCCCGCGGCTGGGGCGGCTGGCTGTGCTGGCCGTGTGCGGCGCGGTGGCGGCGGTGTTTGTGTGGCGCGGCGTGCCTGCCGGTGCTTTCTGGAACGATCTTTCCGGGCTGTACACGGTGCGCACCGATGTGCAAAACCGCGCTGATGCCGTAAACCCGGCACTGGATTGGAACGACCGTGTGCTGGTGATCAGTCAGGGCGATGACGCCACGCGGTGGTATTACTACAACTACGAGCTCAACGCCACGGTGGTGCATGGCTTTGGCGGCTATTGCCGCAGCGCCGAGGAGCCGCTGGACCAGTGGGATGCCGGTTTTATGAACATTGTGGAGGCGCTCAACTGGGAATTGTATGACTATCAGGCCGTGTGCACAAAGCCGGGCCTTGTCTACTGGCTGGAAAGCCGGGAATGCGATTATATTCTGGTGGATGCCATCGACGAATATTTTGTCGAGGAATTTGGGGATATGTTCACCGAGCCCTTGCCCGCGGATATGGGGCAGGGGGCGCTGCTGTACCGTGTGCAGGGCAGCGGTGATGCAATGCACTTTACGCTGGCCGCGCCGAAGGAGGGAGAAAGCGCATGAAAGATCTGTGCAAAAATTCCCGCCGCCTGATGGGCGTGTGCTATGCGCTGGCGGCTGCGGCATGGCTGGCGCTGGCAGTGCTTGGCATGGTGCGCGCGGTGTGGGCGCGCAGCCGGGGCGATTATCCGCGCATGGTGCTTACCGCGCAGGAGCTGGTGCTGAACAGCTTTGTGAACTATGCCGATTTAGAGTGGGACACCCCGCCCTACGAGGACCCGGACCTGTATCTTTCCACCGACAGTGACCCGCAGCTGATCTGGCAGGGGGGCGGATATGTGGAATCGGTGGTGCTGTATGCCGACCATTACACCCCGCCCGGGGCAGTGGCGCTGTATTATCTGCTGCCCGGGCAAACGGATTTCAGCGAAAAACAAAAGGTGTACGGCGCGGTGACCGGCAGCGGCGAATACACCTTTACGCTGGGCGGAAAAACCGTGGCCGGGCTTCGTATTGACCCCGACAGCCGCGGCGGCATTGCCACCCGCTTTACAGGGGTGCAGCTCAACCCGGCGCACAGCCTTTTGTGGTATCTGATCCCCCGCGGCGGGCAGTGGCTTTTGCTGCTGAGCCTGCCTGCGCTGGCGGCAGCGGTGATCAAGCTGCTGGCCGAAATCTATTTCCTGGGAGGAAAGCATGATTGATATTTTGCTCGCACTGGCAGCATTGTGGCTGCTGTGCCGATTTTTAACGGTGTGCTGCCGGGTGCCTGCTGCGCTGGCACCGTTGGCCGGGCTTTCGCTGGCGGCGCTGTGGCTCACGCTGGCGGGCATGGCCGGGCTTTTGCGCCCAGGTGCAGCGGTGCTGTATCTTGCCTGTCTGGCCGGGGGCATGGTTTCGCTGAAAAAAAGCCGGCCGGGCAGCGGGCAAACAGCGCTGCAATGCCTGATCACGCCGGGCAGCACGGTGTTTTGGGCGCTCAGCCTTGCCTTTGCCGTGTATTTTTGCATTCGTCAGCCGCTGTTTGCGGATTTTGATGAATTCAGCTTTTGGGGCACGGCGGCCAAGCTGACCTGCATCAACAACGCGCTGTACACCACGGGCGAGATCGGCTGGGCATGGCAGGCAACGCAGAATCCCGGCCTGATCGTGCTGGGCTATTTCTTTCAGGTGTGGGGCAGCTTTGCGCCGTGGAAGATCTTTTTGGCTTATGATGTGCTGCTGTTCGCCTGCTTTGCAGCCGTGATCGGCGGAACACGGTGGAAAAATTATGCTCTGGCGGTGCCTGCAGCGGCCATTTGCTGGTGTGTGCCGTGGTTTTTCACCACCTACAACCGCACCATCTACAATGCCATCAGCACCGTGTACATGAGCAGCTACGGCGATATCCCGGCGGGCGTGGTGTTTGGCGGGGCGGTGGCCTATTGGCTGTGGCTGCGCCGCTCAGCCGGCCAGAAATGGACCGTGCTGCCCGTTCTGGCGCTGTGCGGCAATATCAAAAGCAACACCTTTGTGCTCAGTCTGGTGGCGGCCGGGCTGGTGGCGGCAGACTGTGTGCTGTTTATGCCTGGCGGGCAAAAAGGCTTTGCAGGCTGGAAGCACGGCCTTGCAAAGCGCTTTGGCTTTGCCCTTGGCTGCATGGCGGCCCCGCTGGCACTTTACCTTGGCTGGAACAGCTATATTGCACGCCTTGTGGCACAAAATGCAGCTGCGGGCGGCATGGGCACCACCAGTGAATCCATTGTAACGGTGGCGCTTTCGGGCGTTAAGATCCTGCTGGGCCTGCCGGTGGGGGACTACTACACCCAGCGCCTGCCGCGCCTTGCACAGGCGGGCGGCGATATGCAAAGCGCCTTTTACCATACGGACATCAGCATGCTGGGGCCGGGCGTTATGCTGGCGGCGCTCACCGCGCTGCTGCTTTTGGGCACGGTGCTGCTGGCCAAAGGCGAGCGGCTGCGCATGGGTGCGCTGGGCGTGCTTTCGGCAGGCGGCTTTGTGGGCTATAACTTTATGCTGGTGCTCAGCTACGCCTTTATTTTTAAAGAAAGCCAGTGCGCCGATCTTGTGGACTATAACCGCTATCTGTACACCTACTACATCGGCTGGTTTTTGCTGGCCGTGGCAGCCCTTGTCTATGTGCTGGACAGCCGCGAAAGCCTGCTGCCGCAGCTTGGGCGCGGCGCGGTGTGGCTGCTGGCCGTGGTGATGCTGTGGCGTGTGAACCAGCTGGTTTTGCCGCAAATGAGCGTTTTGGGCTTTTCGAGCAACTATTTTTCCGAGCAGCGCCTGCAGCAGGCCCGCGCCGATGCGGCCCGTGCGGTGATGCAGCCGGGCAGCCGGGTGTTCTTTGTGAGCCAGGGCGATAACGGCTATTACTGGTTCAGCTATTCCTACGACTTTTTGCCCACGGTGGTGGACTACAGCGGCAACATGGAGCAGGGCGGCGGAGGCGGCACTTTCGGCCTGCCCCAGCTGCGCCCGGGCGAGGAGGATCACAACCGCTATCTGTACTACCACCCCTACACCGCCGAGCAGTGGCGGCAGGAGGTGCTGAACAGCGGCTGCGATTATATCTTTTTGAACGAGATCGATGAAATTTTTATCCAAAGCTATGCCGAACTGTTCAGCGATGGCCTTGCCGCAGCGCGCGGCGGTGAAACGCTGGTGTATCAGGTGGAAAACGGCTGCTTTACCCCGGTTGCAATGGAGGTGCCCCGATGAAAAAACAATGGCAGAAAGCGGCGGCGCTTTTGCAAAAGCCATGGGGGCTGGCGGCTGTGTGCTATGCCGCGGCGCTGGCGGGCTGGCTTTTATACGGCGCGTTTTGCTTTGGCAGCGACGGCTTGGCCGCTGTGAGGGGCAGCCTGCGCGAGCAAAGCATGGCTGTGCAGGATTTTCAGCTTGTCAATTTGGAGCAAACGGGCGAAAACACCTTGTATACCTTGAATGGTGACCCGCAAATGATCCTGCCCGATGTTTCGGGGCAAAAAATCCGCAGCCTTACCATTCGGGCGCAGTACACCAAGGATGCCCGGGAAATGTGCCTGTATTACACCACGGCCCCCGGCCAGGATTTCAGCCAGGAAAAGCGCGTGTTTGCCGTGCAGGCCGACGATGGCACCTGCACCTACACGCTGCCGCGCACACGCATCTGCACATTGCGGCTGGACCCCTGCAGCCCGGCGGAAAACGAACTGCTTACCATGACGGTGGAAAGCATCACCCTCAACGCGCCGCGCAGTGCGTTGGCCTATTTTGCCCCCGGCTGGGCCGGTGCATTCAACCTGATCCTGTGGCCCGGCATGGCGGCAGCGCTGCTCAATATTGCAGCGGGCCTGCTCCGGTTGCTTTTAAAAGGCAGAAAACCGGCATAATTGCACAAAAAAAATCCCATTTTTTCGGCGTGCGTCTTGCAACAAAGCGCCAAAATTGGTATGATAAAATAGCGAAAATAGATTGCAGCAGGCCGTGAACGGCCTTGCTTATGAGCGGCCCGGGGCGCATGGCCCCGCCGGGAAAGAGAGGTATTGCTGTTATGGCAAATTTTATTCCGCTTTCGGTTCCTAATTTCTGCGGCAATGAAAAAAAATATGTGGACGATGCACTGGAGGGCGCATGGGTGAGCACCAGCGGCGCAAAGGTTGGTGACATGGAAAAGGCTGTGGCCGACTATGTTCATATGCCCCGTGCGGTGGCCGCCAACAGCGGCACCTCTGCCTTGCATCTTTCGGCCATGGCAGCCGGCATCCGCCGCGGTGACGAGGTGCTGGTGCCCGTGCTCACTTTTATTGCAGCGGTAAACCCGGTGACCCGCTATATCGGGGCCGAGCCTGTTTTTATCGGCTGCGATGATTCCCTGTGCATGGACCCTGCCGCCGCCGAGGATTTCTGCGCCAATCACTGCACCCTGCGTGCCGATGGCCTGTACAACAACAAAACCGGCGCCCGCGTGGCAGCCATCATGGTGGTGCATGTGTTCGGCAACATGGCCGATATGCCTGCCTTCCGCCGCATTGCCGCAAAGTATCATCTGGTGCTGATGGAGGATGCCACCGAGGCCTTGGGCACCTATTACACCGAGGGTGAGCTGGCCGGTAAGTTTGCGGGCACGATGGGCGATACCGGTGCCTACAGCTTTAACGGCAACAAGATCATCACCACCGGTGCAGGCGGCATGATGGTGAGCAATCACGCCGATTGGGCCGAGCGCGCCAAGCATCTTTCCACGCAGGCAAAGATCGATGAAGTGCAGTTTACGCACGACATGGTGGGCTATAACTACCGCATGACCAATGTGCAGGCCTGCCTGGGCCTTGCCCAGATGGAACTGCTGGAAGGCTTTATTGCACATAAAAAAGAACGCTACGAGCAGTATAAGGCCGCGCTGGACGGCGTGAAGGGCTTTAAGATTCTGCCCTTCCGTGAGGGCATTCGCCCCAACTACTGGTTCTACAGCCTGATCCTGCCGGATGGCATGAGCCGTGACGGGGTGATCCATCAGCTGAGCGAGCAGAAGATTCAGACCCGCCCGGTGTGGGCGCTGATCAACGAGCAGTGCGACTATGGCCGAAACGAAGCCTATGCGCTGGAAAAGGCCCGCTATTACCGCGATCATATCGTGAACCTGCCCTGCTCCACCAACCTGACGGCCGAGGATTGCACCCGCGTGATCGAGGCTGTGCTGGCACTGTGACCGCAGCCGAAATGCGGCAGTGCCGCCTGAAAATATCGTAAAACCTATTGAAAGGGGCTTTGCCCATGCTCAAAGTGGAAGAATTCTGCATTTCCAAAACCGCCACGGTGCTGGAAACGCTGAAAAAGCTGGACGAAACCGGCCAGCGCATCCTGTTTTTAACCGAAAACCGTGTTTTGCAGGGTGCTGTGACTGATGGTGATATCCGCAAATTTATTTTGCGCGGCGGTGCGCTGGGCACGGCTGTGGCCGAGGCTGCGAATCTGTCGCCCCGAAGCCTGCCCTTGGCCGAGCGCGGGCGCGCAAAGGAGGTGCTGGAGCAGTTCAGCATCGATGCGCTGCCTCTGCTGGATAAAAAGGGCCGCATTGTGGATATCGTGTTTGCCACGGGCCTGGATCTCGATCATCACAAGCAGGCGGGCATTCCGGTGGTGATCATGGCGGGCGGCCTAGGCACAAGGCTGTACCCCTACACCAAAATTTTGCCCAAGCCCCTGATCCCTGTGGGCGAGCTGCCCATTGCCGAACTGATCATCAACCGCTTCCGGGATTTCGGCTGCCAGGATTTCAAATTGGTGGTCAACTATAAAAAGAACATGATCAAATCGTATTTTAACGATTTGGAAAAAGATTACAATGTGGAATATGTAGACGAAGAAAAGTTTATGGGCACCGGCGGCGGGCTTTGCCTGCTGAAGGGCAAAATGGATTCTACATTCTTCTTTTCCAACTGCGATACGCTGATCGATGCCGATTTCGGCGATATTTACGAATACCACAAGCAGCAGGGCAACCTGATCACCATGATCTGCGCCTTCAAGCACTATGTGGTGCCCTACGGCGTGGTGGAGCTGGACGATAAGGGCGGCATTCACGCCATGCGCGAAAAGCCGGAACTGAACTTCCTCACCAACACCGGCGTGTATGTGGTAGAGCCTCAGGTGGTGGAGGAAATGCCGGACGGCGAGGTGATCGGCTTCCCGGATGTGATCGACCGCTATCGCAAGGCCGGCTGCAAGGTGGGGGTATATCCCATCGGCGAGGCCAGCTGGATGGATATGGGCCAAATGGAGGAGCTGGAAAAAATGCGCCGCCGTTTGGAAAATTCACAATAAAAACAAGCAGTGTATGGCCCTGCCCCGGCAGGGCCATACGCGCAAACAGGAGGAATTTTTTTGCATACCATCATCATTGCCGAAGCAGGCGTAAACCATAACGGCAGCTTGGAAATGGCCAAGCAGATGGCGCTGAAGGCCAAGGAATGCGGCGCGGATATGGTGAAATACCAAACGGCCGTGCCCGAACTGGTGATCAGCAAGTTTGCCGAAAAGGCAGAATATCAAAAAGAAACCACCGGCAGTGCCGAAAGCCAGCTGGAAATGGTGCGCAAGCTGCATTTTGATTTTGCCGCCCACAAAGAGCTCAAGGAATATTGCGATTCCATCGGCATTGCCTATCTTTCGGCACCGTTTGATATTCCCAGCGTAAAATTTCTGGGAAGCCTGCATCTGCCCGCCATCAAAGTGCCCAGCGGCGAGATCACCAATCTGCCGTATCTGGAGGCCGTGGGCAAAACAGGCACGCCGGTGATCCTTTCCACCGGCATGAGCACCCTCAGCGAGGTGGAGGATGCCGTGGGCATTCTGGAGGATAACGGCTGCCCGGATATCACGCTTTTGCACTGCAACACGCAGTATCCCACCCCTTACGAGGATGCCAACCTGACCGCCATGATCACCCTGTGCGAGCAGTTTGGCCTGCCCGTGGGCCTTTCGGACCATACAAACGGCTGGGAGTGCGATGTGGCCGCTGTGGCGCTGGGCGCTGCGGTGATCGAAAAGCACTTCACGCTGGATAAATCGCTGTCCGGCCCGGACCAGAAGGCCAGCTTAGACCCTGCCGAGCTGGCCGCCATGGTGGCCGCCGTGCGCCACACCGAAGCCGCTTTGGGCGATGGAAAAAAGCATGTTACGGCCAGTGAATCCGGCAACAAGGCCGTGGCGCGCAAAAGCATTGTGGCAGCCCGCGAGATCAAGGCCGGGGAAGTGTTTACCGAAGAAAACCTTACCACCAAGCGCCCCGGCGATGGGGTAAGCCCCATGCGCTGGTATGAGGTGCTGGGCCAAAAGGCAAAACGCGATTTTGCCGAGGACGAAAAAATCGAACTGTAAATCTAAGGCAACACCGCACAATTCCCGCCTTACGGCTTAAGCACCGTTCCGGCGGCTGCCGCACCTCGCTCGCCGTATCGGCACTTAGAATTATGCGGGATTGCCCTAACCGGAACGACCGATGAGATGCATCACGAAAGGGGAGCCAATCTGCCATGAAGCACACCATTGCGGTGGTCACCAGCACACGCGCTGAATACGGGCTGCTGCGCGGCGTTTTGCAGGCGCTGTATACTGACCCGGAGGTGCAGCTGCAGCTGCTGGTCACCGGCACGCATCTGAGCAAAGCCCACGGCCAGACTGTGAGCGAGATCGAGGCCGACGGCATTCCCATTGCAGCACGGCTGCCCATTCTGCCCGAAACTGGCACCGAGCCCGTGGCCGAAACCATTGCGCGCACGGTGCGGGTGTTTGACGCCTGCTTTGCACAGAATGCGCCCGATGCACTGCTGCTTTTGGGCGACCGCTTTGAAATTTTTGCGGTGGCTGTGGCCGCTGCGGCACGGCATATCCCCATTGCGCATATCTCGGGCGGCGATGTAACCCTGGGCGCTGCCGATGAATATTACCGGCATTGCATCACCAAAATGGCATCGCTGCATTTTCCCAGCTGCGTGGAAAGCGCACAGCGCCTTGTGCGCATGGGCGAAGAGCCCCGGCGTGTGCTGTGCGTGGGCGGGCTGGGGGATGAAAACATCCGTAAGCTGCCCAAAATGAGCCGGGAACAGCTGTGTGAAAGCACGGGCCTGCCGCTGCAGCAGCCGTTTGGGCTGGTGACCTATCACCCCGAAACTGCCGCCCAAAATAACCCGGCGGCGCAGGCCGATGCACTGATCGCCGCCATGCAGAATACCCCCGGCATCTATTGGCTCATCACGGGCTCGAATGCGGACGAAGGCGGCAGGATCTGCACGGAAAAAATGCAGGCGTTTGCCGCTTCCCAACCCCAAAAAGCAGGCTTTGTGCAAAGCCTTGGGCTGAAACGCTATCTCAGCGCCATGGCGCTGGCGGCGCTGGTGGCGGGCAATTCCAGCAGCGGCGTGGTGGAAACGCCCAGCTTCGGCGTGCCCACCGTGAATATCGGCAGCCGACAGGCCGGGCGGCAGATCTGCGAAAATGTGCTGTGCTGCCCGGCAGAACAAACCGCCATTCATGCGGCCATTGCCAAGGCGCTCAGCCCGGAATTTGCCGCAGCGGCAAAGGCCGCCCGCAGCCCCTATAATGGCGGCGATACGGCGCAGAAGATCTGCACAGCGCTGAAAAACGCTTTGCAAAGCGGGCTTTTGCGCACCGTGAAATCGTTTTATGATGGCGAAGTGCCAAGTTTTACACTGTAAGGGAGTTTTTACCATGAAACTGTTGATCGTTGGCCTGGGCAGCATGGGCAAGCGCCGCGCCCGCCTTATCAAAGGCATCGACCCTGCCATTCAGGTGTTCGGTGTGGATTCCAGCGCCCAGCGCCGCACACAGGCGGCAGAGCTGGGCATCACGGCCTATGCGGGCATTGCCGAGGCGCTGGCCGCCGGGCAGTATGATGCCGGGCTTGTGTGTACGGCCCCCATCACCCATGCGGGGATCATTCACGAGCTTTTGCAGGGCGGGCTGCCGGTGTTTACCGAGCTGAATCTGGTAAGCGACGGCTACGCCGAAAATATGGCGCTGGCAAAACAAAAGGGCCTGCCGCTGTTTTTAAGCAGCACCATGTTGTACCGCGGGGAAACGCAGTATATCAAAAAGCGTGTGCAGGAATTCAAGGCGCGGGGCGGCAAGGTGAACTATATCTATCACATCGGCCAGTATCTGCCCGATTGGCACCCGTGGGAAAACTATAAAAATTTCTTTGTGGGCGACAAACGCACCGGCGGTGTGCGCGAAATTTTCGGTATTGATCTGCCCTGGCTGGTGGATTGCTTTGGCGAAGTGACGGGCGTACACGCCGAAAAGGATAAGATCTCGCAGCTGGAGGTGGATTACCCCGACAGCTATTTTGTCACGCTGCGCCATGCCGATGGCACCAAGGGCATTCTGGCGGCCGATGTGGTAAGCCCCAAGGCTGTGCGCAATTTTGAGTGCTTTGGCGAAGGGCTGCACCTGTTCTGGGAAGGCAACCCTAAGGCTCTGTATGATTTTGATCATGCCAGCGGTGAAAAACGCCCCGTGAACACCTATGCCAGCTTTGAACATGACAGCCGCTACAGCGATAACATTGTGGAAAATGCCTATGTGGACGAGCTGACAAACTTTTTTGCCGTGCTGCAGGGGAAGCAGCAGCCCCGCTGGAGCTTTGAAAAAGACCAGCAGGTGATCGATCTGATCGAAAAAATTGAAGCCTGAAGCGAGGAAAACCTATGCTGACCGCACTGTTTGTGGGGCTGGGCTCTATTGGGACCCGGCATCTGAAAAACTTAAAACAACTTGCGCCCGGGGGCGTGGCGGTACACGCGCTGCGCAGCGATCTTTCGCGCCCGCTGCGCGATGGCGTGGAGCCGCTGCTGGACAGGCAGTTCACATCGCTGAGCGAAGGGCAGGAACATTATGATATCGCCTTTATCACAAACCCCACCAGCCTGCACGCCGAAACCCTTTTGCAGCTGAAAGGCCGTGCCGACACGCTGTTTATTGAAAAGCCGATCTTCGCTGCCCAGCAGACAGGGCTGAACCTTGCCCAGCTTTTGCCGCCGGGACAAAAGGCTTATGTGGCGGCCCCCATGCGCTGGAGCGCGGTGATGATCGCCGTGCGCCAGTGGCTGCAGGCAAACCCTGCGCTTGCGCCCTACAGCGCGCGTGTGATCTGCAGCAGCTATCTGCCCGGCTGGCGCCCCGGTGTGGACTACCGCACCGTGTATTCGGCACACAAGGCCATGGGCGGCGGCGTGACCATTGATCTGATCCACGAGTGGGATTATCTGGTAAGCCTGTTCGGCAAGCCCTTGCAGCTTTGCAATTTGAAAGGGCAGTATTCCGAGCTGGAGGTGGACAGCGACGACCTGAGTGTGTATATCGCGCGTTGGCCGCACATGCTGGGCGAGGTGCATCTGGATTATTTTGGCCGCACCTACCGCCGCAGTATGGAGCTGTTTACCCCGGTGGGCACACTGACTGCCGATTTCGGTGCGGCAACGCTCACCCTGCCGGACGGAACGGTGCAGGATTACCGGGAAAGCACCGATGCATGGTATAAGCGGGAAATGACCTATTTTCTGGATTATGCCCAAAACGGCAGCGGCGAAAGTGTGAACAGCCCTGCCGAAGCGCTGGATGTGCTGCGCCTCACACTGGGGCAGCTGTAAGGCACAGCCCTGAAAAAAGTTATTCAAGCAGGCCATGGCACCCCCAAAAGCCCCGGCAGTGATCGGCTTCTGGCACAGGCACACGGGCCTGCTTGCAGCGAAAAAACAACAAGGAAAGCTGGTACCTTTATATGAAAAAACTTCTTATCACAATTTGCGGCCGGGCGGGCAGCAAGGGGTTTAAGAACAAAAATCTGAAAACCTTTTGCGAAAAGCCGCTGGTGTATTACACCCTTTCGGCAGCCGGGCTGTTTTGCAAGGCACGGCCTGATCTGCAGGTAGATATCTGCCTGAACACCGACAGCGACCTTTTGGCCGAGCTGGTGGCCAAAAAATATCCCGAGGTGGTATTTTTGCCCCGCGGCGAAGCACTGGGCGGCGATACGGTGCCCAAAATGGCTGTGTTTCAGGACTGCCTGCGCCGCATGGAAGAAAAAAATGCCTGTACCTATGATGCTGTGATGGATTTGGATATCACCAGCCCGCTGCGCACCGCCAAGGATGTGCAGAACGCCGTGGAAATGAAAGAGCGGCGCGAGGATCTGGATCTGGTATTCAGTGTGACCGAAGCGCGCCGCAACCCGTATTTCAACATGGTGCGCGACTGCGGCGACCATGTGGAAAAGGTGATCGAAAGCCCCTTTACGGCCCGCCAGCAGGCCCCGGCCATCTACGATCTGAACGCCAGCATTTATGTGTTCCGCCGTGATTTTCTGACCAACAACCACACCGGCATTTTGTGGGATGGCAAAATCGGCGTGACCACCATGATGGACACCGGCATTCTGGATATTGACAGCGAAGAGGATTACCGCCTGATGGAGGTGATCGCCGGGCATCTTTATCAAAACTACCCCGCCTTTGGCGAGGTGCGCGACCACATTCGCGCATGATCCAATGCAGCACTGCGCGGCAGAAACCCGTGCAGTGCTGCAAAATATTATTACGGAAACGAAAATACAGGAACGAAAATACGGAAAAGAAAAAAGAGGCGGGCGCTGATCCGGCACCTGCCCAAGGAAGGAAAACTGCCTTGATGAAAACGGAAACGATCGAAGAAATTATCCTGCAGCAAAGCCATCGCGGAATGGATCTGCTGCAAAGTGAGCTGCAGCCCGATTTTTGCCGCGAGGCTGCAAAAAAAATCTACGAGCTGCCGCGCGGGCCGATCCTGCTCACCACCGGCTTTTATGTGGCGGGGCATGGCGAAAGCGACGGCCCTGCCGGTACGGCCTGCCTTGCGCAGGCACTGGTGAAGCTGGGCTTTTTGCCCCGCATTATCACCGACGAAGTCTGCCGCAGCTTTTTCGAGCCGCTGGAGCTGGCGGTGGAATACTGGCCGATGGGGCACACCCCCAATATCAAGGATCTTGCGCGGCTTTCCCCGGTGGGAATTTTAAGCATCGAGCGCTGCGGCCGCAACGATGAGGGCAAATATGCCAATATGCGCGGCGTGGATATCAGCGAAAACACCGCCCCGCTGGATGAATTTTTCCATCTGGCAGCCGAGCGCGGCGTGTTCACGCTGGGTGTGGGCGATGGCGGCAACGAGATCGGCATGGGAAATGTGGCCGATGCTGTGCGCCAAAAGCTTTCGCTGAATCCGTGCGTGGTAAAGGTTGACCGGCTGGTGCTGGCCTCGGTTTCCAACTGGGGCGCTTACGGCCTTACTGCCTGCCTCGGCGTGCTGGCCGGGCGGGATCTGCTGCCCAGCCCCGGCTGGCTGCAGGAAAATCTGCAGCGTTGGGCTGATATGGGCTGTGTGGATGGCGTAAACAGGCTGGCCGAGCCCACGGTGGACGGTTACCCCCTGGGCGTAGAAAATCAGGTTTTCGAGCAGATTCGTGCATGGGGGTTGGCACAGCTTTAAAGCACGGCCATAAACTGCCCGGCTTTGACCCATGCAGTGAGATTATCATTTTATCGATATACAAAAACGCCTTGTTCCCACTTTTGCTGCGGAACAAGGCGTTTTTTACTTTTTAGGACGTTATCAGCCCGAAAGCTCGCGGATCTCGTTTTGAATCAGCTTGCCTGCGGCAGCGGCCAGCTGATCCATGCGCTGAATGCGCGCAAGGCTTTGGCCGTAAATGGCGCGGGCAGCAGGCATACTGGAGCTTTCGCCCATAAACACAGCGGCTACGCGCACGCCCTCGCGGCGCAGGGCGCGAACCTCCTCGGCGGTGTCGTCCACACCGGCCTGCCCATCGTATTCGCGGCTCAGCGGAATTTTACCCGTGGGCGGGATCTTGTGGCTGTCATCCGGGCTGGCGTCGGTCAGCAAAATCAGCAAATGCCGCTTGGCCGGGCTTTGCTTCAAAAGCTGCCCGGCGCCGCGCAAGGCCAGCCCATCGCGGTTCCACCCGGCGGCAAAATAAGAAAAAATGTTCCGCTCGGCATTTTTATCGCCGTAGTCTTTTAAAATGCGCAGCACCGTGTAGCCGCGCAGACTGCAAAAGCTGAGCACCCGCACGGGAATGCCGCACGCAGCCAGGCTTTTGGCCAGTATATAACCCTGTGCGGCCAGAATTTCCTGACAGTGCAGGCGCGAGGCCGAGCCGTCCAGCATCAGATCCACGGTGAAAACCGGCCGCGGGTCTTCATCGCTGCGCAAAAACACACGGTCATCACGCAAAATCGGCTCACGCCACACGCGCGTGCCGTCCAGATGCCCCTGCCGGGCCTGCACAGCGTTGGGCTGCTGGTGCACCAGCATACAGTTGCGAATGCGCTCGGTGAGGCGCAGGATCGCATTTTGATAGAGATCGTGATTTTTGGCAAAATCGGCGCGGTTGCATTCGGCCTGTGCGGCAGCCTGTTCAAACAGGCGCTGCGCATCGGAGCGCACTTTTTTATCCGGTACAAGCTGCCCCTTGGAAAACCACAAATGGCAGCCCAAATGGTTGCCGGTGCAGCACTGCTGCTCGATCAGCGCCAGCTGCCGGGCCGAAAACAAGCTGCGTCCAAAGCAGCACGCAATGTAATCCCGATCTTCGCTTTCACGCTCGTTGGAGCGCAGGGTGGAGCGCAGCGCCCCGGCAGCACGCACCATGCCGCCCTGCCCGGAGGCTGCGGTGCGGCCTATGGCCAGATCGTCGGTGCGCACCATCTCGGTGGGCAAAAGCTTGGTGAGCAGCGGGGCCCAGCGATCGCTGAAATGCAGGCGCAGCGCCTTTTTGGCGTGGGGCGTGCCGCCAAATTGCAGATATTTTTGGAAAGCGCTTAAAATGGCGCGTTCCAGCTGTTCGGGCGTTAAACTGCCCGGGCAGCACAGCGCCTCGGAAAGCCCTTTTTCCCACGGGGCCAGCAGGGGAGCGCGCTGCCCCAAAACGGATCTCCAGCGGGCAGCCATCAGGCTGTATACCAGCTGGTTTTTGCTCATCCACTCCTGCCGCGAAAGCTGGTATTCCTGTGCAAAAAACGCGGCGGCATGGGCGCGGCGCAGCTCGGCCAGCACCGGGCGCTGGGCAAGCTCGCGCTCATACACGGCGTTTTCAATGGCCAGCCACGCCAGATCGTCCATTTCAGTCTGCCGTGCATCGCCCAGCCAGCAGGCAAACAGGCGTTTGGGCATGGCATCCCCCAGCCACTTGTGGGTGAGCCCGATCACAAAATTCATATAAAAATCCGGCGAACCGTCGGCCTGCATAGCCAAAAACTGCGGGGAAAAGCTGTAATCACCGCAGGCCGTCCACACCAGATTGATCGCGCGCCGCTGCCCGGCGCTGTAGTTGTCGGTGTCCATGGCTTATTCGTCAAATAAATGGGCACGATCCAGCTTGGCAGGAATCCGCGATGCGATCACATCGCGAATCAACCCCTGCTCGTAGCTGTCAAAGGCTTTGTTTGCTATGCCCATATCCAGCGCCAGCCCCGCACCAACGCCCTGCCGGACAAGGCGCAGCGCATCCAGCAGGCCGCGCAGGTCCAGCGCCTTTTCCGAAATTTCAGCGCTTTCGCACTTTTTTTGCAGATCCAGAAACAGTGCCACAAATTGCCCGCGATATTTCCTGTTCATGGTGGGAAATTCATCCTGCAGCAGCCGCACAAGGCCGTCCTCGGCAATGGCAGGCATTTGCAGCACCACAAAGCGCGAGGTGAGGGCTTCGTTCAATTCGCGGGTGCCGGCATAGCCATAGTTCATGGTGCCGATAAAACGCGCGGCGGGATGCACCTCAATGCGCTGGTAGCCGGGCACATCAATGGCGCGGCGAAAATCCAGCGTGGCGTGCAGCACGGCCAAGGCTTCGTTTTTGGCCATGTTGATCTCATCCAGCACGGCAAAGCCGCCGTTCTGTGCGCTTAGATACACCGGCCCCGGCCGAAACTGCACCTGCCCGTTGACAAAGGTGTCCATGCCGATCAGGCTGGCGGCATCCATGTTTACATGAAACGAAACATCCCACGCAGGGCGGTAAAACGCCATGGCCAGATTTTCGGCCAGCACATTTTTACCGGTGGCCTTGCTGCCTGCCAAAAGCAGGTTTTCGCCGCACAGCAGTGCCGCAATGGCCGCCTGCCAGATCTCTTTGCCGTAATAGTGATAGCGGGGCTTGGGCACACGGGCGGCCAAAGCCTCGGAAACCGGATATTTTTCCCGAAAGGCACGAATACCGGCCAAAAGCTCGGGATCGATCTCTTCCTTTTGTAAAAAGTCTAACATAAAGGAACACTTCCTTACCTTTGCAGAAATATTTTGCAGCCTTATTATATCACAGCCGAATGCAAACAGAGCGGGTGATTTGTTAATAAAAGCAGGGGGATTATGCAGGCTTTTGCGGATAAGGCAAAACGATTTTTCAAACCGGAAACATTGCGCTATTATAATAAGAAGAAAACGAAAAAATAAAAGGAGGCTGGCTGTATGCTGCCTATTTTGATCGTGGACGATGAACCGGCCATTGCGGCGCTGATCAGCCGCGTGCTTACGGCGGCGGGCTATACCTGCCAGGCTGTGACCAGCAGCGAAAAGGCTGCCGATCTGATCGAGCAGAACCGCTACGACCTGGTGCTGCTGGATGTGATGATGCCAAAGATCGACGGCTACGACTTACTGGAATACATTCGCCCCACGGGCACGCCCAGCATTTTTGTTACGGCAAAGGATGCGGTTTCAGAGCGGGTGCGCGGGCTGCATAGCGGGGCCGATGACTATATTGTAAAGCCGTTTGCCCCGGCAGAGCTTACCGCCCGGGTAGAGGCTGTTTTGCGCCGCACAGGCCGCGCCACGGTGCAGTATTCGCTGTGGGGCTGCACGGTGGATACGGCCGCCTGCCGCGTAACGCGCGCCGGGCAGGAGATCAAACTGACCCGCAAGGAATACGAGCTGCTGTTGCTTCTTTTGCGCGGCCGGGGCACGGCGCTGTATCGCGACTACCTGTATGAAACGCTGTGGGGCGATGATATGAGCCTGGATACCCGCACGCTGGATACCCATATCACCCGCCTGCGCAAAAAGCTGGACCTGGGCGATAAGCTGCACGCTGTGCGGCAGGTGGGATATATGCTCGAAAAAGAATAATTTTATATCGCACGCTTTATGTCACACGCCGGAAACATGGGCAGGCTATACTGTGGCCAACACAAAAGCGAAAGGAGCTTTGTTTTATGAAAAAGCTGAAACTTTTTAGCACACTGCTGGCTACCGCACTGCTCACGGCCTGCGCAGGTGCCACCAACTCGCAGCAGCCCATGACCGCCCCGGCAGAAGAGCCCGCCGCAAGCGCTGCGGCGGCACCGCAAAGGCAGCAGGGCGCACCACTGCATTGTATCAATATGTGCCGCTATGCAACCATGAACGAAAGTGCCGCCTATGCCGTGATGAATGTGAACGACGCGGGAAAATATTTTATGACCAAGATCGACCCCGAAAGCGGCGAGCAGAGCGTGCTGTGCAGCCGGGCAAACTGTGCGCACAATGCCGAAAGCTGCCCTGCGTATCTGGCGCAGATCGCAAACGGCTGCGTGCCCAGCCGCTATGCGGCGGCAGATGGCAGCCAGGTGTATTGGTTTATAGATGGGCGCTACAATAACAGTGAGGGCGCTTATATCGACAGGACCGATGCAAACGGCGAAAACCGCATCCGCATGGCAGAGGGAAACGTGCTGCCGGATATGAGCGCGCTCGGCATCGTTTACAGTGACGGCAGCAGCCTGTATATAGAGGATGCCGATTACAGCCAAAAGCGCTTCCGCGTATTATGCGTAAACGAGAATGGCGTAAAAACGGTTTATGAAACAAGCCTGCCCGAGGGGGTAGAGGAATACCGCGTGATCGGCTGCTGGCGGGACCAGCTTTTGGTGCGTGAGACTGCCAGCCGCCCCGAAAACCCGCTGATTCCAAAAGGCGATGCGGCCACCGAGGAAGAACTGCGTGCCTGGCTGCAGGAGGAAGATGCCAAGGCGAATAAGGTGCAGGAAAAGTTGTGGCTGCTGAGCACGGCGGGTGAAATGAGCGAGACCCCGTTTACCTGGGAGGCCGGGCAGGGGAGCGAGTGCCAGGTGCAGGGCAGCATGGCCCGTTTTTTGAGCGAAAGCGGAGAACTGACGGAATTTGACCTGCAGAGCGGCGAGACCTCCACCCGCCAGCTGGAACTGCCCGGCGCGGTGAGAGCCGATTATTCGATCGAGAGCATCGGCGCATGGCAGACCGTGGAGATCCAGGAAAACGGGCAGTATACGGCCTACCTTTTGAACTATGAAACCGGCGAAACGCGTATGCAGCCGATTACCTGGTATAAAGACAGTGTAACCCCGCAAAGCCCGAGAATGGCTGCCCACAACGATGTTTGGGTGTTTGCCCACATCAGCGAAGAACTTTATAACCGCCAGGTGATCGGCTCGGACGGCGTGCCCTACACAGCCCAGAGCGGAAACGGCATTTACGGCTTTGCCAAGGTAGAAGACTACCTGGCCGGAAATGCCGACTGGAAGGCAGCAACTCTGCTGGGCACAGATTTTTATGATTAAGAAAGCCTTAAAGGGTATATAAGAAAGGAGCGTGCTATGAGATTTTCCGCCAAGCTGGCAGCCGGGTGTACAGCGCTTTTGGCCGGGGCGCTGTGCGCGGCAAGCCTTATGCTGATCGGGCAGAGCTTTTCGGCTGGGCTGGAAGCGGCCCGAGCGGCGCTGCAAACCCACCAGTCGGGCCAGGCATATGCCGTTTTGCAGAATATTTTTGCCGCCGAAGAGGCCCAGAACGGCACACCGCCGCTTTCGGTGCTGGCCGGGGCGGCCCGCCAATATGCCGAACAGACCGAGGGCAGCAGCCTGGCACTGTGGCTGAACGGCTCGCAGCCGCTGTATTCTGACTTGCCCGCAGAGCTGCCGACAAGCATAAAGCAGCAGGCAGTGCAGACCGGGCCCGAAAGCTGGCAGCTGCAAAAAGCGGGCGGCCGGTGGTATCTGCTGACGGCGCGCCCGCTGGAGGTGCCGGGTGTGCAGATAAGCCTTTTGAGTGCCGCCGATGTGAGCGGAGTGTTTGCCGCGCGTGATGCCCAGCTGCGCGCATGGCTGGCGGCGTTTGCCCTAGTCATGGCGGCGGGCGGTGCGGCGGCCTGGCAGTTCAGCCGCAGCGTAACAAGGCCGCTCACCGTGCTGCAAGCGGCCAGCCAAAGCATTGCCGAGGGAAACTACGCCCAGCGCACGGCGCTGCCGGGACGGGACGAACTGGCCGGGCTCAGCCGCAGCTTTGATGCCATGGCCGAGGCCGTGCAGGCCAAAAATCGGCAGCTGGCTGAGACCATCTGCCGCCAGAACGATTTTATCGCAGCCTTTACCCACGAGGTGAAAACCCCCATGACCGCCATGCTGGGCTATGCCGATCTGGTGCGGGCGCAGCCGGATGACCCCGCGCTGAACCGTGAGGCCGCCAATTATATTTTTCACGAGACCCGGCGGCTGGAAGCACTGAGCCGCAGCCTGACGGCGCTGCTGAAGCTGGGCGAAAACGCCGAACTGAACAAGCAGCCGGTGAGCGACAGCGCCCTTTTTGCTGAGGCGCTGCGCAGCTTGCCGCAGGCCGCAGAGCCTGAGCCACGCATAGAAGCGGCAGGCAGAACGGTACAGGCTGACAAAGCACTGATGGCCGACCTTTTGCGCAACCTGATCTTGAATGCACAGGCCGCCTGCAAAGGCGTGCCTGGTGCAGAGATACTGGTAAAAAGCGAGAGCGAAAACGGCAGAGTGGTGCTTTCGGTGCAGGACAATGGCTGCGGTATTCCGGCAAAGGATCTGCCCCGCGTGACCGAAGCCTTTTACATGGTGGATAAATCGCGCAGCCACGCAAACGGCGGCAGCGGCATTGGCCTTGCGCTGTGTGCCAAGATCGCGGCGGCGCACGGCACCGAACTGAAAATACAGAGCCGCGAAAAGCAGGGCACCTGCGTGAGCCTGGCCCTGCCACGGGCAGAAAGTGCAGACAGGGAGGAGGCCGCCGATGAATAAAAAACATGAAAACCGCTTTTTGGCACTGTGCGCAGCCATCGTGCTGATCGGGCTTTTGCTGCCGTTTGGCGTGTTTGCCGCCTGGGATAAGGCCCTGCTGGCCGGGCCGCATACGCAGACCGCCGCGGCCGGGCTGGGGGCGCAGGCCGTGCAGAACCATACGGCCTGTGTGCTGTATGACAGTTTGCATATCAACGGCGTTGATATAGGCTTTGAAAGCTGGCAAAGCGGCGGCTGGCAGAGCGTGCCCGTAAGCGAAGAAAGCCTGCAGAGAGCCCAAAACGCCCTGCAAAGGCTGGCCGAAGCCGGGCTTTTGCCGCAAAGCGACCTGCCAAAGGCCGAGGCCCTTTTGCAGAATAGCGAAAATGCCGACAGGCAGACTTACACAGCGCCCGGCGGGCTTATACAGATCGAGAGCAAAGCGCAGGAGCCTTTGAGCGGGCAGCAGGCCGTGCTCTGCCTGATTTTGACAGGGGAAAACGGCATTGTGTATTTTAACTACCAAAACGGCGGGCAGCTTATGGCCGAAGCCTACAGCGAAGAGCAGCTTCAGGCCTATGCCGGACTGGCCGGGGTGCAGGGCTTTACCGACTGGCAGCTGCACACCCCTGTCGGTGCAGCCCGGGCACTGAGCGCTTACAGCGAGGCTGCGCAGGTGTATCTTGTGTGCGGCAGCGGCTACAGCATTACGCTTGCGGCCAGCAGCATGCTGCCGCAAACCTGGCAGAGCATTTGTGAAGCAGTATAAAAAGGAAAAACGCGCCCAGCACGGAGAAGCTTCCCGTGCCGGGCGTGCTTGGCTATTATATGTGTAAAAACATGACACTTTTTGTCTTGTTTTTGCGGTATAATAAAACCGGGGTGATGATATGCAGGGCAGCCGGTTATTCAAAATCGTATATTTCTTATTAGAAAAGGGGCGATGCACGGCCCCGGAGCTGGCCGAAAAGCTGGAAGTATCAGTAAGAACGATCTATCGGGATGTGGATACGCTCAGCGCGGCGGGCGTTCCGGTTTATGCCGCCCGGGGAAAGGGCGGCGGAATAGCGATACTGCCCGGGTATGCGCTGGATAAGGCACTGCTATCCGGCGAAGAAAAAGAAAAGATTCTCATGGCTTTGCAGGGGCTGGCTGCTGCCGATGGCACAGGGGCCGGGGAACTGCTGGCAAAACTGGGGGCGCTGTTTCAGGTAAAAAATACCAGCTGGCTCGAGGTGAATCTTTCAGGCTGGGTACAAAATGCACCGGGGCAGGCGGTGTTTGACCAGATCAAAACCGCGATCTTTCAAAAAGTGGTAATCGAATTTTCTTATTTTGGCAGCAGCGGCCGGTGCACAAGGCGGGCCGTGGAGCCGTTAAAGCTGATTTTTAAAAGCAAGGACTGGTATTTATACGGCTTTTGCCGCCTGAGAAAGGAGCTTCGCTTTTTTAAGCTGACCCGCATAAAAGAGCTTTCCCTTTGTAAAGAGCATTTTGTGCGCGAGGCCCCGGCCGGATTTTCGCTGAACGCACAGGTCAAGGCAGAAAAGCTGGTTTCGGTAAGACTGAAATTTTCACCCGGAGCGGCTTTTCGTGTATACGATGAGTTTGCGGGAGGTATTGCGGAAGATGGGCAGGGAAACCTGTATGTGACGGCCGATTTGCCCGAGGGAGAAGTTTTATACAGCTATCTGCTTTCGTTTGGGGCGCAGGCAGAGGTGCTTGCACCGGAGGCTGTTCGGCAGCAGATGAAAGAAAAGCTGAAAACCATGCTGAAACTCTATGAAACATGACGAAAGGTGCCAGGTTATGCGTGATATGCTGTCCGTAAAAGGATGGTGTTTTTATGAAATACGAATGGAAAAAGCAGGAAAAGCGCTTTATAGTGCCGGAAAGGCTCCGGCCCTAAAAACAATTCCCGCGCAAAGCTATATTATGATAAGCGGCAGGGGAGACCCGAACGATGTTGATTTTTCAAACCGTGTGGGGGCGCTGTATTCGCTGGCCTATGCGGTAAAGATGGCATATAAAGCGAATGCCCTGCAAAAGGAGATCAGCGATTTTGCAGTTTACCCGCTGGAGGGCATTTGGACCCGGGCAGACGGCGGCCCGTTTGCAAAAGAAAAGCTGGAATATACCATCATGATCCGCCAGCCGGATTTTATCAGTGAAGAAATGGTAGCAGCGGCGCTGGAGCGGGGGAAAGCCAAAAAGCCCGGCCCGCTGTTAAAAGAGATCCGATATGAAGCCGTGCCGGGCGGCCTGTGCGTAGAAATACTGCATACAGGCCCCTTTGATGAGGAACCCGCATCGTTTGCAAAGATGGATAGCTTTATAGAAGAGCACGGCCTCAAGCGCCTGGAAAACTGCCACCGGGAAATTTATTTAAGCAATGCAAACCGCACCCCCAAAAGCAGGCTCAAAACGATTTTGCGCTATTCGGTGGGGTGAAGCTGGCGGCGGACAGAATAGGCAGAAAAAATAGAGTTATCGAAAAGGCGGCAGGGACACCCGAAGCAGGGGGATATCCTTGCCACTTTTACTGTAAATAAACGAAAAAGCTCCAAGCTTAAGCTTGGAGCTTTTTCGTTGGTGCGGATGAAGGGATTTGAACCCACACTCTTTTAAGGGAACTAGAACCTGAATCTAGCGCGTCTGCCAGTTCCGCCACATCCGCATATTGGTTGTTCCGGTTGGCTGTGTGCCCGCCGAACAAGTGATATTATAGCACACACATAGAAAATGTCAACACATTTTTTAAAAAAGTTGAAAAATTGGAAAAGAAAAATCAGAATTTCAAAAAATCGGCAGATAAAACGCAATTATTTATGAATTTTGGCATAAAACTTTTCGCGCTCACGGAAATAGCACTGGGGGCACAGGCTCACATATTCCACATCGCCCACCTGATCAATGGCCACCTGATCGCCCTCAAACACAAACTCACCGTTGATCTTGCGGCCATTGCACAGCGCCTTGCGCCCGCAAAAGCAAATGGTTTTCATTTCTTCCACGGTGTGTGCCAGCTCTAAAAGGCGGGTAGAACCGGGAAAGCCGCGCATAGAAAAATCGGTGCGCAGGCCATAGCAGATCACGGGTACATTCAGCAGGCAGGTGGCGCGAAACAGCTGTTCGGCCTGTACGGCGGTGAAAAACTGGCTTTCATCACACAAAATGCAGGCGGGGGGAGTGGTTGTGCTCATCTCGCGCTGCAGCAGGGCAAACACATCGTCGCTTGCGCTGATCAAATGGTCCACCTTGCGCGAAATGCCAAGGCGGCTCAGCAGCTGATCGCCGCCCTTGCTGTCAATACGGGGCTTGAGCACCAAAACGCGCATACCGCGCTCTTCATAATTGTGCGCCACCTGCATCAAAGCAGTGCTTTTGCCGCTGTTCATCGCGCCGTAGCGAAAATATAATTTGGCCATGAAAAAATAGCTCCTTACAAGTTTATTGCTCGTTGCGCAGGCGGTAGCTCAGGCTCATCAGGCTGTCGCCAAGGTGAACATTTTCCACCACAAGCTGCGGGTAGTCCACCACCAGATCGTAGTGGCTGAAGTTCCAAAAGCCCTTCACACCGGCTTCTACCAGCGTGGGGGCCAGTGCAATGGCACCCGTGCGGGGCAGGCAGAGCACGGCCATTGCCACATGGTTTTCCCGGCAGAACTTTTCCAGATCGTCTGTGTGGTAAATGGGAACGCCGTTCAAGTCCTTGCCAACAAGCTCAGCGTTGCCGTCAAAAGCGGCCAGCAGCTTGTAGCCGCTGGTTTCGTTGGTGATAAAGCGCGAAACAGCCGAGCCTAAGCGGCCTGCGCCCACCATGATGCTGGGCAGGGGCTCGCCGCTGCCGAACAACAGCTTGCCCAGCTCGTCTACCAGCTTATCCACCTCGTAGCCGATGCCCTGTCGGCCAAAGCTTGCAAAACAGTTAAAATCCTGCCGCACCTGGCTGGCCGTGGTGCCAAGCGTATCGGCCAGATATTTGCTGGAAACCTCCGTGATGCCGTTTTTCTGCATCATGCAAAGATAACGGTAATATTTGGGAAGGCGTTTGATTACAGGCAAAGAAGCGTTTCCTTGAGCGGGCATGATTGCATTTCTCCTTTTTGCGGGGCTGTGCGAACAGGCGCAGAGCCTAAGTTTCGGTTTGGGCAACGCCGCAGCAGCCTTGCCGAAGGAGAAAAACTGCGGGCATTACTTTTAATAAAGAGTATAGCGCAGGACAGGAAAGATTGTCAAATAAAAATCAATCATTGTGCTATAAAATTGGCAAATACGGTCAAAACTTTTTTTGTGCCCGGAAAATGCCGCATTCAGGGCGCAGTGATCAAGCGGTCAAGGGGGAAATTATGCCAAAACAAACACAGCGCTGCTCGGCACAGGAGGTGCTGGCAGAAAAAGAAAATCAGGAACTGGAGTATATGCGTGAAACCGCATCGGTGGCGCACACCAAGGGAAGATACTCGATCCACTGCCTGACGGTGGTGGGCCAGATCGAAGGCCATGTGAGCGCACCCGACAATCAAAAAACCACACGCTATGAACAGGTGATCCCGCAGATCGTGGATATTGAGGAAGACCCCGCCATCGATGGCCTGATGGTGGTGCTGAACACCGTGGGCGGCGATGTTGAGGCCGGGCTTGCGCTGGCCGAGCTGATCGCCGGGGTGAGCAAGCCCAGCGCAGCGCTGGTGCTGGGCGGCGGACATTCCATTGGCATTCCGCTGGCAGTCAGTGCCCGGCGCAGCTTTATCGTGCCCACCGCAACCATGATGGTGCACCCGGTGCGCCACAGCGGAACCGTGCTGGGGGTGCCGCAAACCATGCGCTACTTTGACCAGATGCAGGACCGCATCACCAGCTTTGTGACCGGGCATTCCAACATTACAGCCCGCCGCTTTACCCAGCTGATGATGCACACGGGCGAATTGGTGATGGACATGGGCACGGTGCTTACCGGCGAAAAGGCCGTGCGCGAAGGGCTGATCGACGAGCTGGGCGGCATTGCCGATGTGCTGCAATACCTTTATAAAGAGATCCAGGCCGAAAGATAAAAATTGCCGCTCCGGCACACAGAAAAGGCCGGGGCGGCGTACATGGAGTTTATTTGCCGAGATATTTTTCAAACAGGCTGTCTTGCCAGTCATGCGCAAAAAACTGGTTGTTTACCGTGGTTACCAGATCCTCGGCGTATTCGTATTTGTCCAGTGTCATGGCCGCAAAGCTATCACCGACCAAATTGGCATCCGGCTTGCCGGAAAGCGTGAACTTTACACTGCGCAGCACCTCGGCGCAGGGGGTGGCCATGCCGATCACAAGGCACAGGGCCAGCGCAAGGCAGGTTTTGTTTTTATGCTCCAGCAAATAGCGTATAACGGAAATGCACAGGATCAGCAGAGCCGGGATCGAGGCCCGCATACAAAAATCGTTGGCATTGGTGAGTTTGTATAAAGGAATCAGAACCAATTCAACCGCGCAGATCCATAAATAGTCATAGCAAAGCAGCTGCCTGCGCAAAAGAAGCAGATACACCCCGACTTCCAGCAAAACAAACGGGAAATACCATTTCACAGCCGAAATGCCCTCCAGCGCAAAGATCCATCCGTTTGCGCCAAGGCTGCCGGGCTTGGAAAGATAAAAGCTGCCCCACACCCCCAGCATCAGGGCGGGGGTAAGCCAGTTGGCGGCGGTGCGCAGGGTGCTGCCAAGGCCGTTTTTCTTTACGGCACACAGCGCTATCGGAATCATGCCAAAGGTGGCAAACGGCGAATACAGAAAACTCAGGCTGCACAGCGCCGCGCCGCCGTTTCGGCTGCCCAGATTGAGCAGCAGCCCCACGATCAGCCACAGGGGGATCGCCTGATTGAACACCCAATACAAAAGGGTGGTGTTGCTGGAATACTGGAAAAAATGCCCGGCCCACCATTCCATGTGCCCGGTTTTCACAAAGCCCTCCTGCACAAAAAACGGAATACAGTCCAGCCCGCTGAAGCCCATAAAAACTACCGGGATCAGCAGCGATTGTTTTTGCAGATACAGCTGCAGCTGCAGCAAAACCAGCATAAGGCCCGCAAAGCACCACACAAACAGCCACAGCTGTGCCGCACCAAACACCTTGCCCAGCGCCGCAGCGGGCAGCCAGAATACAAAATAGTACACAAAGCCCACAGGATCGCTGCCGCCCAGCGCCTGCACGGCGCTGGGCTGCGCCGAAAGATCGTAGCGAAGCGGCCAGGAAAAGTGGGTGAGATCGTTTAAGATCGGGTTGCGCACATAGTAGTCCAAATTCTGGTAAGAAAACCCGCCAATGCCGGAAAACGCCAGCCACACCAAAACGGCAGCGGCACACAGCAGCATATACCACACCGAAAGCTGCACGCTGCCGCCTTTTTGCCAATAGCTTCGCACCAGCGTGAAGCCGCACAGCGCCAGCACAGCCAGCACAGGCAAAAGCCAAATAGCGCGCAGCCAGCCGAACGCAAACAGCACCGCGGGCAAAAGCAGATAAAAAACAGAGGCCGCGTGAACCAAGCGCCCCGAAACGGAAATGCTTTTGGAAAATAACATAGAAAAACTCACTTTCACAGAGCGCTGCCGCCTTGCGCGGGCAGCAGCACCCCAAAGAATTTTGCACAGTGGGATCAAATTCAGTATAAAGGATTTGCAGCACGATTTCAACCGATTTGGATTTTACAAAATAAGGGGCTTGTGTTATACTATATTCTGTATCTTTATGGGCCGGAGTCTGTAGAGCACGGCCTGTAAAAAAATACCAAAAACCGCCAAAACCGGCGGATTTTCGGCTTGTAAAACAACAATCTGTCCGCGCGGAAAACAGCGCGGCTTTCGTATGGACAGGCAGTATAGAGCCCAAGGCACCACCGCACATATTCCGCCCGGCGGGATTATGCGCTGCGAAAGCGGCCAAGAGAGAAGCGGTGCTGCCCTGAAAACCGCAAACCCTTTGCGGTGTGCCTGAATAAACCTGAAAAAAGAGGAGAACTATGGCAAATTCCGAAACTTCCAAATCTGCAAAGGCGCGTGCAGGCTCCGGCCAGCGCAGCCGAAGCGGTGCAAAAAGCCGCCGCAAGCAGCGAAAAGACCCTGCCCGCGGCGCAGCGCTGGGCGCGGCAGGGCTGATGTTTGTTCTGCTGGCGTTTGTGCCGGGCCATTCATTTTGGGCCTGGCTGCGCAGCGCTATGTTCGGCATTTTCGGCGCATCGCTGTATCTGATCGGCGCGGTGCTGCTGGCCCTTGCATGGCAGTGCTTTCAGGGCGGGCGCGGCGTAATGTATGTGCAGGCCGTGCTGTTTTTGCCGCTGTTCTGCGGCCTGCCCGCCGCACTTGCCGGCACGGATTACACCGGTATGAATGTGCTGGAGGTGGTGGCCGACAGCTACAAGGCCGCCACTCAGGGCGGCTGGCACGGCGGTGTGATGGGCGTGGTGCTGGGCGCCAGCTTAACGACCTTCTGCGGCCAGGTGGTGGCATTGATCCTGATTTTGATCGCGCTGGCACTGCTGATCTATTTTTCCTTCCCCATCAGCATGGCCTATCTGGCACAGCTTGCGCGCAGCGCCATGGAAAGCGGCAAGGAGCATATCACCGACACGCGTGAGCGCCGGGAAGAAGCCGTTCGCCGCAGCGAAGAGCTGCAGCGGCAAAACGATGAGCGCCGCGCTGCCCGCAAAGAGCGTGAGGCCGCGCTGGCAGCCCGCCGCACAGCGTTTAATATTGATGTGGACCTTGGCCCCGACCCGGTGCAGAGCCGCCTTGCCGAGGCCCCCGCACAGCCAAAGCCCATCGAACAGCCCGTGCAGCAGGAGCCCCCGCGCATTGTGCCGAACTTTAGCGATATCGTGGCGGCCCCGCGCAAAACTGTTACCGAGGCCGGAAACGCCGCGCACAGCTTTGCCCCGCCTGCCCAGCCTGCCGCCCCCGCTATGCCCGAGGCAGAGCAGCCCGTGCAGGGAATGCCGGTGGCGCAAAGCCAGCATATCGAGGTGGGCCCCGGCGGCACCTTTGGGCTGAACCCGCTGCGCGAGGCCCTCAGCCACCGCTGGCGGCCCAAAGTGCCCATTGAACCGCCCAAGGTGCAGGATATGCACGGTGAGCCGGATATTTCGGCCGAGCTGGGCGGCGAGTTTGAAATCCCGCTGCCTGTAGAGCCGCAAACGCAGGCGCTGGAACAGGCCGAAGCTGAAGCCGAAGCGCCCGCCATTTCGGACAGCGAGCTTTGGGAGCAGCTGGGAAGCCCGGATAAGATCATGGCCGAGGTGCCTGCCCAGCCCGAGCCTGAGCCCGCGCCGGTGCAGCCAAACGAAGCACCGGCACCCGCCCAGCCTGAGGCCCCGGTGTTTGATGAAAGCACGGCCCCGGCGGGGGGCGTGGAGCATTTGATCCACAAAGCCACGGTAAACGGCAGCATGAGCAGCCAGCCCGAGGCCACGCTGGAGCAGGGCACCAGCTATACCTATGATTTCCCGCCGCTGGAGCTTTTGGAGCAGCAGCGTGAGACCGATGATTCCCAGGCGGCGGCTGAAATGCGCAAAAATGCCGATATTCTGGTGAATAGTCTGGATAGCTTTGGCGTTAAGACCCGCATTCTGGATATCTGCCGCGGCCCCTCGGTGACCCGCTACGAGCTGCAGCCGCAGGCGGGTGTGAAGATCAGCCGCATCACCAGTCTGGCCGATGACATTGCGCTGAATCTGGCCAAGGCAGGCGTGCGCATTGAAGCGCCCATTCCCGGCAAGCCTGCGGTGGGCATTGAGGTGCCCAACGATACCAAAACCAGCGTGAGCATTCGGGGAATTTTTGAATCGCAGAATTATGCCAATGCCACTTCGCCGCTCACGCTGGCGCTGGGCAAGGATATTGCAGGCACCGCCATGGTGGCCGATCTGTGCAAAATGCCGCATCTTTTGATTGCAGGCTCTACGGGCAGCGGCAAATCCGTGTGCGTGAACAGCATCATCATCAGCTTTTTATATCGTTCCAGCCCCGAGGATGTGCGCCTGATCCTGATCGACCCCAAGGTGGTGGAATTGGCCGAGTACAACGGCATTCCGCATTTGCTGATGCCGGTCGTCACCGAGCCGCGCAAGGCGGCGGGCGCATTGGGCAGCGCCGTGGCCGAAATGGAGCGCCGCTATCATTTGTTTGCCGAAAGCAATGTGCGCGATATCAAAACCTATAACAAAATGGCCGCGGTAACGCCCGGCGTGGAAAAGCTGCCGTATATTGCCATTATCATTGACGAGCTGGCCGATCTGATGATGGTGAGCGGCAAGGAAGTGGAAGATTATATCTGCCGCATTGCCCAAAAGGCCCGCGCTGCCGGTATGCACCTGATCGTGGCCACACAGCGCCCCAGCGTGGATGTGATCACGGGCCTGATCAAGGCCAACATTCCCAGCCGCATTGCGTTTGCGGTGTCCAGTCAGGTGGACAGCCGCACCATTCTGGATACGGCAGGTGCAGAAAAGCTGCTGGGCATGGGCGATATGCTGTTTTTGCCGGTGGGCGCGCCCAAGCCCACGCGTATTCAGGGCACCTATGTAAAAGATGAAGAGATCACCGCCGTGCTGGACTTTATCAAAAAGAGCAGCACGAGCCAGTATGATGAAGCCATGATGGCCAACACCGAGCGCATTGCCGCACAGGAGCTGGGCGGCAAAAACAGCGGCGGTGACAGTGATGGCGGCAGCGAGCATGATTCCATGTTTGAGCAGGCCGTGGAGGCTGTGATCGATATGGGGCAGGCCTCTACCAGTATGCTGCAGCGCCGCTGCAAGCTGGGCTATGCCCGCGCGGCCCGTATTATGGACGAAATGGAGCAGGAGGGCATCATTGGCCCCTACGAGGGCGCCAAGCCCCGCCCCGTGCTGATCAACCGCCAGCAGTGGATCGAGCGCAAAATGGCGCAGGACACCCCAACACCCCCCGCACCGATGGATTAAAATGGAGGATCTGATGGAACTGTATAACGAGTTTCTGCCCCTTTGCCGCGCTGATATGCTGGCCCGGGGATGGCAGGATGTGGATTTTGTGCTGGTTACCGGCGATGCCTATGTGGATCACCCCAGCTTTGGCGCGGCCATCATTGGCCGCGTGCTGGAGGCCGAGGGCTTTCGCATCGGTATGCTTTCGCAGCCGGATTTTACCACCTGTGAAAGCTTTAAGGAATACGGCAAGCCCCGCTATGGCTTTTTCATCGGCGGCGGCAATGTGGACAGCATGGTGGCACACTATTCTGTGGCCAAGATCCGCCGAAAAGAGGATGAATACACCCCCGGCGGCAAGGCGGGCAAACGCCCCGACCGCTGCGCCACGGTTTATACGCGCCTTGCCAAGCAGGCTTATCCCGATATGCCGGTGATCCTGGGCGGGCTGGAAGCCAGCCTGCGCCGCTTTGCCCACTATGATTACTGGAAAGAGGATGTGCTGCCCAGCATCATGGAGGATTCAGGCGCAGACATCGTCAGCTTTGGCATGGGCGAGCATCAAACCCGTGAGATCGCCCGGCGGCTGGCAAACGGTGAGCCTGCCAGCAGCATCACCGATGTGCAGGGAACCTGCTATCTCACGGATTTTGACCATCTGCCCGATACGTATGTGGAATGCGCCAGCTACCGCAAGGTGCGCGAGGATAAAGTGGCCTATGCCAAGGCCTGCCGCATTCAGATGGACAATCAGGACTGTGTGAGCGGCAAGATCGTGGTGCAGAAGCAAAGCGAAAAGTATCTGGTGCAAAATCTTCCGGCAGTGCCCCTGCGCCGTCAGGAGCTGGACGAAGTGTACAAATTGCCCTTTACCCGCCGCTATCACCCCAGCTATGAAGCGCTGGGGGGCATTCCGGCCATTGAGGAAGTAAAGTTTTCCATTATTCAGAATCGCGGCTGCTTTGGCGGATGCAATTTCTGCGCCATTCAGCTGCATCAGGGCCGCCGTGTGACCAGCCGCAGCGAGGCCAGCATTTTGGAAGAAGGCCGCCGTATCACGCAGGACCCGGAGTTTAAGGGCTACATTCACGATGTGGGCGGCCCCACGGCAAACTTTCGCATGGCCAGCTGCGCCCAGCAGATGCAAAAGGGAATGTGTGCAGGCGGCAAGCACTGCCTTGCCCCGCGCCCATGCCCCAATTTGCTGGTGAGCCACAGGGAATATCTGGGCATTCTGCGCAAGCTGCGCCAGCTGCCCGGCGTGAAAAAGGTGTTTATCCGCAGTGGCATTCGCTATGATTACTTAATGGCCGACCCCGATGATACATTTTTCAAGGAGCTTGTGGAGCATCATATTTCGGGCCAGCTGAAGGTTGCGCCCGAGCACTGCGCCCCGGCCACACTGGCCTATATGGGCAAGCCCCCGGTGGAAGTGTTTAACAAATTCAAGGATAAATTTTATCAGCTCACCAAAAAGGCAGGGAAAAAGCAATATCTGGTGCCCTATCTCATGAGCAGCCATCCCGGCAGCACCCTGAAGGATGCCGTGTATCTGGCCGAATATCTGTATAAAAACCATATGCGCCCCGAGCAGGTGCAGGATTTTTATCCCACGCCCGGCACGGTGTCTACCTGTATGTATTACACCGGGTTGGACCCTTACACCCTCAAGCCGGTGTTTGTGGAAAAAACGCCCGAGGGCAAGGCCATGCAGCGCGCACTGCTGACCTATTATGAGCCCAAAAACGCCGATAAAGTGGCAAAGGCCCTGCAGCTGACCCATCGAGAGGATCTGATCCCGCTGCTGGCCCCCACAGCGGCCCGCCGTATGCGCCGCGATGTGCCCATTCGCACAAACGCCGCACAGCCGGTGCAGCCGAAGGCGCATAAGGGCAAAACCAAAATCAATTTACCGAGCGGAAAGGAACAAAAGCAATGGCAGCAAAAAGGCGGCGCGGCTCGCGCAAAAGGAAAGCGCCGGTAAAAAATCTGCGCTGGTGGCTGTTCACCGTTGCGGCGGCTGTGTGTCTGCTGGTGGATGTGCTGGCCGATCAGGGGCTGATCCCCGGCTGGGATGAGCTGGGCGGCGCTGTGGGCAACCGCGTGCCCCAGCAGTCCGCCGCAGTGCCCGAAACGGTACTGGATGCCGTGCATTTTATAGATGTGGGCCAGGGTGACAGTGTGCTTTTGCAAAGCGCGGGCCACTATGCGCTGATCGATGCAGGTGTGCGCGACTCCAAGGAAGCCATTTTGGATTATCTGGATTCCCTGGGCGTGACAAAGCTGGACTATGTGTTTATGACGCACCCCCATGCCGACCATATCGGCAGCATGGCAGCGGTGCTGAAGCAATACGAGATCGGGCAGATGATCCTGCCCAACATTGACAACGGCCCCGAGCCCACCACCAGCACCTACGAGCGCGTGCTGGATGTGCTGGAAGAGAAAAGCATTCCCACCACCTGCGCTTCGCCCGAGGATACCTACAGTCTGGGCAACGGCTGCATCACAATTTTGGGCGACGGCGTAAAAACCGACAACCTGAACAACACCTCCACGGCGCTGCGCTTTGATGCAAACGGCCTGAGCCTTGTAGCCACGGGCGACGGGGAAAAAGAGGTGGAAAAGCAGCTGCTGGCCACAAAGAAAAAAGAACTGCAAGCCGATGTGTATAAGGCGGCGCACCATGGCTCCAGCACCTCCAACACGCTGGAATTTCTGCAGGCCGTCAGCCCGCAGGTGGTGGTGGTGAGCTGCGGCAAGGACAACAGCTACGGCCATCCCCACAAGGAGGCTATGCAAAATTTTGCCGCTGTGGGGGCCCAGGTGCTGCGCACCGATGAACTGGGCAGCATTGCCGTGTGGGAGCAGGAGGGAGAAGTGCATTATGCCTGCACTGCCGGAAAGGATGCCGCATGAAATATTTTGTTTTGGATGCCTGCGAAAACGGTATCGCCCGTTTGATCGGTGAGGAGGAAAACGAACAGCAGCTGCCCCGCGAAGATCTGCCCGCCGAGGCCGCCGAGGGAGATTGTTTGTTTTGGGAAGAGGAAAAGGGCTGGCAGGTGGATGCCGCAGAAACCGCAGACCGCCGCCGCCGACTGCGTGAAAAGCGAATGCGTCTTTTGATGAAATAAAACGGCGCACCGCTTAAAATACAGAGGAACAGGAAAGGTATAAAAAGTATGTATATTCGACAAATGTTTGCACAAAAACCCTGTGTTTTTTCCATTGAATGCTTCCCCCCGAAGCAGGTGGAAAACTATGAGAAAATGCAAAAGACCCTTTTGCGCATGGGCCAGCTGCACCCGGATTTTATCAGCGTTACCTATGGTGCAGGCGGCAGCGCAGGCGGTGTTTCCAGTGTGGATATCGCCGCGTTTCTGAAAAATCAGGTAGGGGTGGAGCCTTTGGCGCACCTGATCTGTATGGGCAGCGACCGCCAGAGCATGACGGATACCTGCGATAAGCTGTTTGCGAGCGGTGTGCAGAATATCCTTGCGCTGCGCGGTGACCGCAGCCCTCTGCGCGCAGAAAGCCCCGATTTTGCCCATGCCAGCGATCTGGCCGCGTTTTTGCGCGCTCACTACGGCAGCTTTGGCATTTCGGGGGCCTGCTACACCGAGGGTCACCCCGAGGCCGACACCCTGGCCGAGGATGTGGAAAATTTGAAAAAGAAGGCCGAAGCCGGTGTGAGCCATCTGATCACACAGCTGTTCTTTGACAACTCCAAATACTACCGTTTTCTCAATCTGGCCCGTAAGCACGGGGTGGATCTGCCGGTGTCGGCCGGTATTATGCCCATTGTGAAAAAGAACCAGATCGAGCGCACCGTGGCGCTTTCCAGCGCCAGCCTGCCCGCGGCATTCACCAAAATGGTTGCCCGCTATCAGGACGATGAAGCCGCCTTGTACGAAGCCGGTATTGAGTATGCCGTAAACCAGATCCGCGATCTGATCGAGGGCGGTGCCGACGGAATTCACCTGTACGCCATGAACAATGCCGATGTGGCCGAAAAGATCTACAGCGGCATTCGCGATCTTTTGTAATTGCCTATGAAAATTCTGCAACCGCCGCTGCCAAAGGAACTGGATGCCGCGCAGGCGCTGCGTTATATGGGCTGCACGCAAAAAGCCGACCCGGCCACCGAGGCACTTTTGCAAAAGGCCGAAGCCCTGCTGCGCCCGGCAGCCCAGCCGCACGCGGTGTGGATGGAATGCCCCGTGGCCGAGCTGCCGCTGCAAAACACCGGCAGCGACCTTGCCCGCCATTTGCAGGGATGCGAAAACGCTGTTTTGCTGGCCGTAACGCTGGGCAGCGGCACCGACAGGCTTTTGCAGCGCCTTTCGGCCACCGAGCTGCCCGCTGCCGTGGCGGCCGATGCAGCCGCCAGCACGCTGATCGAGCAGCTTTGCGATGAGATCGAGCGGGAGCTGCGCCGGGAATATCAGGCAAGAGGCCTGTATATCACGGGGCGGTATTCTCCGGGATACGGCGACTGCCCGCTTGCGCTGCAAAGCGTGTTTGCCGCCTATCTGGACACCGGGCGGAAAATCGGCCTTACCGTGGGCAGCAGCGGCCTGCTTTTGCCGCGCAAAAGCGTGACGGCCATTCTGGGCATTTCGCAAAAGCCCGTCACCGGCTACCGCGCCGGATGTGCCCACTGCGTGCTGCAGAAAACCTGCCAATATCGAAAAAGGGGAGTCAGCTGTGAACAGGAATGATCTTTTTACCCGTGATAAATATGTGCTTTTGGATGGCGGCATGGGCACCATGCTGCAGGCCAGGGGCCTGAAATTGGGCGCAAGGCCCGAGCTTTTAAGCATCACCGAGCCGGAAATGCTTACCGGCATCCACCGTGAGTATGTGCAGGCCGGTGCGGATATCGTATACGCCAACACCTTTGGCGCCTCGGCCAAAAAGCTGGAGGGCAGCGGCTATAGTGTGGCCGAGGTGATCTCGGCTTCGCTTGCCTGCGCGCGCAGGGCCGTGCAGGGCACGGGCGCGCTGGTGGCGCTGGATGTGGGCCCTTTGGGCGAGCTGTTGGAGCCTGCGGGCACACTGAAATTTGAGGATGCCTACCGCTGCTTTCAGGAGATCGTGATCGCAGGCGCACAGGCCGATGTGATCGTGGTGGAAACCATGACCGATCTGTATGAAGTAAAAGCGGCTATTTTGGCCGCAAAGGAAAACAGCACCCTGCCGGTGATGGTTTCCATGAGCTTTGAGCAAAACGGCCGCAGCTTTACGGGCTGCACCGTGGAAAGCTTTGCCGCCACCGCCGTGGGCCTTGGTGCGGATGCCGTGGGCATCAACTGCAGCCTTGGCCCGGTGGAGATCCTGCCGCTGGCCCAGCGCCTTTGCCAAAGCGTGCCGAAAAATTTCCCGGTGTTTGTCAAGCCCAACGCGGGCCTGCCCCGGGCCGACGGCTCGGGCTATGATATCACCCCCGAAATGTTCCGCGATGCCATGGCGCAGTATCTGCCGCTGGGCATTTGCATGCTGGGCGGCTGCTGCGGCACAATGCCGCAATACATTGGCTATCTGGCACAGATCACCAAGGGAAAAGCCCCGCAGGATACTAAGCCTTTGCAGCGCAGCCTGCTGTGTACCCCTGTGAAAACCGTGGATGTGTGCGATGTTACCGTGGTGGGCGAGCGCATCAACCCCACGGGCAAAAAGCGCTTTCAGCAGACCCTGCGGGAGCGCGATATGGATTATATTCTGGCGCAGGCCGTGGACCAGGAAAGCCGCGGCGCACAGGTGCTGGATGTGAATGTGGGCCTGCCGGATATTGACGAGCCCAGCCTGATGGAGCAAACCGTGAAAGCGCTGCAAAGCGTGGTGGACCTGCCGTTGCAGCTGGATTCCAGCAATCCCGCCGCGCTGGAAAGGGGCCTGCGCGCCTACAACGGCAAGCCCATCGTGAATTCGGTGAACGGCGAAGAAAGCGTTTTGCGCAATATTCTGCCGCTTTGCAAAAAATACGGCGCTGCCGTGGTGGGCCTTACGCTGGACCAAAGCGGCATTCCGCCCAAGGCCGAGGGGCGCTTTGCCATTGCCAGGCGCATCACCGAGGCTGCCTTGGCCGCCGGAATCCCGCGGGAGGATATTTATATCGACTGCCTCACCCTGACGGCCAGCGCCCAGCAGGAGGCTGTGGTGGAAACGCTGAAGGCCATTCGTATGTGCAAGCAGCAGCTGGGGGTGCGCACGGTGCTGGGGGTTTCCAACATCAGCTTCGGTTTGCCCTGCCGCACCTATCTGAACACGGCGTTCTTTACGCTGGCCATGTACGAAGGGCTGGATCTTGCCATCATCAACCCCTCCAGCAGCGAAATGATGGCAGCCCGAGCGGCATTCCGTGTGCTTACGAACCGGGATGCCAAAAGCATGGATTATGTGAATGCCTATGCGGGCATGACCACCGTCAGCACGCTGCAGGCTGCCGGTGCGGCGGCCCCGGCGGTGCAGGCTGCGGCGGGGGGCAGCTTGGGGGCGGCCATTGAAAAGGGCCTAAAGTCCGAAGCCAAGGCCGCCGCAGCCGAAATGCTCAAAACCATGCAGCCGCTGGAGGTGGTGGACGGGCATCTGATCCCGGCGCTGGACCGTGTGGGCGAAGGCTTTGAAGCCGGAAAGGTGTTTTTGCCGCAGCTGCTGCAAAGCGCCGCCGCCGCCCAAAGCGCCTTTGAGGCGGTTAAGGATGCCATTGCCGCCGAGGGCTCGGCCAGCGAGAGCAAGGGCAAGATCGTTTTGGCAACGGTGAAGGGTGATATTCACGATATCGGCAAAAATATCGTTAAGGTCATTCTGGAAAACTACGGCTTTACCGTGCTGGATCTTGGCCGTGATGTGCCGCCCGAGGCCGTTGTGCAGGCGGTGCGCGAAAGCGGCGCACCGCTGGTGGGGCTTTCGGCACTGATGACCACCACCGTGAAAAGCATGGAGGAAACCATTCGCGCCCTGCACGAAAGCGGCCTTGCCTGCAAGGTGATGGTGGGCGGCGCGGTGCTTACCCCCGAATACGCCGAAATGATCGGCGCAGACTATTATGCCAAGGATGCCAAGCGCAGCGCAGACATTGCCAAAAAGCTGTTTGGCGTGAATTGATTTGTTCACAAATGGGCGGTATGATAAAAAATAAAAAAGGAGCGTGTATTTATGGCAAAAAGAGTGTTTTTGATCGTGCTGGACAGCTTTGGCATCGGCGCGGAACCGGATGCCGCACAATTTGGCGATGCGGGCACCAATACCCTGGCCGCCATTGCAAAGGACTCTCATTTTAAAGCAGACACCCTGCGAAAGCTGGGCCTTTTTAATATCGAGGGCGTAAGCTACGGCCAGCGCGAAGAAGCGCCTGTCGGCAGCTTTGCCCGCCTGCAGGAAGCCAGCATGGGCAAGGATACCACCATTGGCCACTGGGAGATCGCGGGCGTGGAAAGCCCCAAGCCGCTGCCCACCTTTCCGAATGGCTTTCCCCAGGAGCTGCTGGAGGAATTTACCCGTGTGACAGGGCGCGGCGTTTTGTGCAACAAGCCCTATTCCGGCACCGATGTGATCCGGGATTACGGCGAGGAAAGCATGAAAACCGGCAAGGTGATCGTGTACACCAGCGCCGACAGTGTGTTCCAGATCGCCGCAAACGAAGCGGTGGTGCCGATCGACGAGCTGTATGATATCTGCGCCAAGGCGCGTGAGCTGCTCAAGGGCGATTTGGGCGTGGGCCGCGTGATCGCCCGCCCGTTTGAGGGCGACTGCGCCGCAAACTTTAAGCGCACCCCCCGCCGCCACGATTATTCGCTGCAGCCGCCCCGCGCCACCATGTTGGATGCCATTTCGGCAGCAGGCCGGCAGGTGATCGCGGTGGGCAAGATCCATGATATCTTTGCGGGGCAGGGCGTTACCGAAACCATTCGCACCAGCGGCAACACCGATGGCCTGCGTGTGACCAAGCAGCTGCTGAGCCGTGATTTCACGGGCCTTGCCTTTGTGAATCTGGTGGATTTTGATATGCTGTACGGCCATCGCCGCGATGTGCCCGGCTATGCCGCCGCCACCGCCGAGTTTGACAGCTTTTTGCCCGAATTTATGGCCGGAATGCAGCCGGAGGATGTGCTGATGATCACCGCCGACCATGGCTGTGACCCTTCGTATCTGAAAACCACCGACCACACCCGCGAATATGTGCCGTATCTCATCTACGGGCAGGGCGTACAGCCCGGTGTTGACCTGGGCACCCGCCTTGGCTTTGGCGCAATCGCAAACACCGTGTGCGATGCTCTGGGGATTTGTGCCCGGCTGGACGGCAAAAGTGTTTGGAACGAAGTAAAACGATAAATCATGGAGCATAAACAACTGTTTTTCTGCCTGCTGGCAGGTGCGCTGTCTGTTTACAGCGGATTTAATCTTACGCACAGCAGCCTGAATTTCGGCACACTGGCGCTGTATCTGCTCACGCTGGCAGTGCTGGCAAGAGCCGTGTTTTATGCGCAGCTTGATCGGTTTTTTGCCACGCTGCCCGGGCACATCACGCTGGGAGTTCTGGGGCTGGGCGCAGCCTTTGCGGCGTTTGTGCTGGGCTTTATTTTGTGGAATGCCTATGGCTGCGCCCCCACCGGGCAGGAAAAAGCCGTGGTGGTGCTGGGCGCAGGGCTGCGCGGGGATCGCCCCAGTCGGCTGCTGCGCGAGCGGCTGGATAAGGCCTATGCCTATTATTGCGAAAATCCCGATCTGACCATTGTTGTCACGGGCGGGCAGGGCCGCAATGAGCTTCGGCCCGAGGGGGCAGCCATGCGGGATTATCTCGTTGCCAGGGGCGTGCCGGAGCAGCAGATCATCAGCGAGGAAAAAAGCACCTCTACCGAAGAAAACTTTGCCTTTTCCCGCCAGCTTATGGAGCAGGCGGGCCTGCGCGCAGAGGAACCGATCCTGCTGGTGACCAACGATTTTCACTGCTACCGTGCCAAGCAATACGCCGCCATGGCGGGCTTTGCCAAGGTGACGGCGCTGGCGGCGCCTACCCCCTTTACGGCCATCATTCCGTGCTATCTGCGCGAGGTGGCGGCGCTGGTGTATTACTGGCTGTTCCGCTCCAGCCGCACGGGCTTTCTGCACCCGCTGGTGGGCATACTGAGTGCCGGAAAAAGCCTGTTTTATTACCGATAAAAACCAAAAGAACCCCCGCCGGGAGCGTATGGCGCAAAAGTGCTCCCGGCGGGGGTTTTGATTTTATTCGATTGTAGCTTTCGCAGCTTCCGCAAGGGCTACGAAATGCGGTAGATCACATAGCGGCTGTTTTGATACCACACAGGGTAACGGGCCTGATAAAAGCTTTCCTGTGCGGCATAACTGCTGCGTTCCCAATCGGAAAACACCACATAGTCTACGCTCCATTCCTCCAGCAGCGATTCACTGGGCTGCTCGTACAGCAAGCGCACAGCGTTTTCCTGCTCGGCATAGTGCATCCCGTGATAATAAACATACAGGCTGCTGCCGCACAGGATCTTTCGCCCGGCCAAGGATGCCACGGGGTTCAAATGCTGGGTGCCGGTGCAGAAAAGTGCTTCGGGAGAAGCGTTTTCATCAATATAGGCAGCAGCGGCCACACATTCGGGGCTGAAAAGCTGATACCGGCTTATGGCTTCGCGCCCTAAGGTGAGCACACTGCCAAAGGTGCCCAGCCACACGGCCAGCGCCCCCGCCGCTATGCGCAGCGGGCGGCAGCGAAGGGCCGAAAGCAGATCGGCCAGAAATCCGGCGGTCAAAATACAGCCCAGCATGTGCCATACAAACAAAAGCTTATTGTTGTCGTAAGGGTTCGGCTGGAACAAAACGCATTCGGAAACCGCAAGGATCAGCAGTCCACCGGCGTAAAATCGGCGCACAGCGGCCTTTGTATGCAAAAAGGCGGGCAGCAGCAAAAGATATACCAGCCCGATATTCTTGCAGTAAAACCAAAAATATCCATCGCCCTCGTTGGCCCAGTTCCAGTGCAGGCGCAAAAAATTCTGCCCGGTGGAGGTTTGCCGGAAGATCACGCCGAACAGCTGCGGCAGTGCCAGCGCCCCAGCCAGCACCGCCAGCAAAAGCCATGGCTTTGCCGCCTGCCAAAGGGCTGCACGGCTGCTGCGCGCAGAAAAAAGCGCGGTGCAAAACCATACGGCGCACAGCATTACCAGCGCCAGAAAGCTGTGGGTGTGTACAAGGGGCAGGCTGCCTGCCAGCAGCCCCACAGCGGGCCAAAGGCGTGTGCGGTCCTCAAAAGCGAACAGCCACAGCAGATACAGGCAGCCCAGCAAAAGCGCCCAGCCAAACAGCGTGGCGCGCTGGGGAAGTAAAAGATCGGCCAAGGGGTTCACCCAGCGGATATTTTTTTGCACATAGTTGGTGGGTGTGGTGTAATAGCCGTGAAAAATGCTTAAAAAATCTTCACGGCTGCCGCAAAAATACAAAAAGCCGAATCCGCTGCCGCAGAAAAACAGCCAAAAGGCCAGCGATGCCTTGCCGCCGCTGCCCAAAGCTCGCCTTGCCAGCAGCCAAAACAGGCTGTAAACGGCAAAGAACGCCGGGAGCTCCGGCAAAAGATAGGCGGCGCGCAGCGATGCGCCGAACAGCAGAAACACGCTGCTTATGCTTTCGCATAAAAACGGATAGCCAAAGCCGGTTTGCCCGGCCAGCAGAGGATAGCCGGGCGGAAAAGTGCCCTGCACCGCAATGCTTTTGATAAAGGCAAGGTGCATGGGCAGATCGCCGTAGCCGCTTTGCCCCGTCCACAGTGCGCCGTCAATCGGGCACAGAATGTGGGTGTGCAGCAGCCATGCAGTCAGTGCCGAAAACGGCAGCACGCATAGCCAGAACAGCAAAAGCTCACGGCGCGGGCACGCCTGCACCCGCCATGTGCGGCTGCGCCCGGCCCAAAGTGCCCCCGCCGCAAAAAGCAGCGCCAGCGCCCCGGCCAGCAGCGCGGCGGGCAGCCGAAAGCCCAGCAAAAGTGCCAGCGCGGCGGGCAGCATGGCCAGAAGCGCCGTGCCGAACGCACAGCCCAGCCCCGCCACCGTCATGGCCGAGGCGAAAACACCGGCCCGGCAAAGGCAAAGCCGGGCCAACGCACAGCCGCACACAATAAACAGCGCCAGATACAGGATGGCAGCAGGCAAGGCCATTTATACGCCCTCCAGATCAAACGGCGGCGTGTATTCCTCACGCGCGCTGCTTTTTTCCTGCATAAAGCCGGTATCCAGCCCCAGGTTCAGCGCGTGCTGCACCACCTTGCGGTATTCGTATGTGGTGATACGCCGCCCAAGGCCATGCTCGGCCCCCTTATAAAAGGGGGTGTACTGGCTCATCAGGCTCAGCAAAAAGCTGCCTGCGGGCAGGGTGGCCATCCAGTCCAGCACGGCAAAGCTGTCATCGGTATGGCCGGGCAGTGCCAGATGCCGCAGGATCACGCCCTTTTGCATAAGGCCGTTTTCATCCAATACCGGCTTTGGCACGGCGTGGATCATAGCCTGCACCGCCTTTTCGCACACGGAAAAATAATCCGGCGCACCGCTCAGCTCTGCCGAAAGCGAAGCAGAAACATATTTCACATCCGCCAGCCAGATATCCACCACATCGCGCAGAGCCTGCACGGTTTCGAGGGTTTCATAGCCGCCGGTGTTGTACACGATGGGAATCTGCAGCCCCCGGCTGCGGGCATCTTGCAGCGCAGGCAGAATCCACGGCAGCCACTGCGTGGGGGTGACCAGATTGATGTTGTGTGCGCCCTGCTGCTGCAGGTGTAAAAAGATATCGCTCAGCCGCTGGGGCGTGATATCCTTGCCGAAGCCCTCGGCGCTGATGGGATAATTCTGGCAGTAGCAGCACTGCAGGCTGCACCCCGAAAAAAACACCGTGCCGCTGCCGCGCGTGCCGCTGATGCAGGGCTCTTCCCACAGATGCAGGGCAGCGCGGGCCACACGCAGTGCGGGCCCCGCACCGCAAAATCCGGCTGCCTGTGTGCGGTTCACCCTGCATTTGCGCGGGCAAAGGGTGCAGCTGGCCGGAACAGAAACAGAAATCATAAAAAATCCCTCCGAATGGGTAATGGGTTGCCATGTGCCGCTTTTTATGAAGCACTGTATTCAGTGTATCACAAACAGGGGCTTTGTGGAAACCCCGGGCAGGCAGGTATTGCTTTTCAAAATCGATATATTGTGCTATACTGATAATAAATTCAAAACCATAAAAGGAGAGATGTAACAGTGCCCACCCCGCATAACAATGCCCAAAAGGGCGATTTTGCCAAAACCGTTCTGATGCCCGGCGATCCGCTGCGTGCAGAATTCATTGCCAATACCTTTTTAGAGAATCCCCGCAAAGTAACCGGTGTGCGCGGTATGTACGGCTTTACCGGCACATACCACGGCAAACCCATCAGCGTGATGGGCAGCGGCATGGGAATGCCCTCCATCGGCATTTATTCGTATGAGCTGTATCACGAATACGGCGTGGAAAATATCATTCGCATCGGCAGCGCCGGCAGCTATACCGAAAAGGCAAAGCTGTTTGATGTGGTGCTGGCCACCAGCGCTGTTTCGGAAAGCAGCTATGCCAAGGTGCAAAGCGGCTATGAAGGCGATGAAACCTTCCCCAGCGAAGAGCTGTGCGCCAAGCTGCGCCAGGGCGCAAAAGAGCTGGGCATTCCCATGATCGAGGGCGCAATTCATTCCAGCGATGTGTTTTATCGCCAGCCCAGCGATGAAACGCCCACTTACTGGGAAAAACTGCGCGATGAGCGCGGATGTCTGGCTGTGGAAATGGAAAGCTTTGCGCTGTTCCACAACGCCCGTGTGCTGGGCAAAAAGGCAGCGTGCCTGCTCACCATCTCCGATAGCTTTGTTTCCCCCGAAAAAACCACTGCCGAACAGCGCCAGAACAGCTTTACCAACATGATGAAGATCGCGCTTTCGCTGGCCGAATAAGGCAGAAAGGGCATAAGTATGCAGATCAACGAAAAATATCTTATCGAGCAGGCCATTGAGGCACGCAGCCTTGCCTATGCGCCCTACAGCCATTTTCAGGTGGGTGCAGCACTTTTGACCAAGCAGGGCAAGGTATATAAGGGCTGCAATATTGAAAACGCAGCCTACACCCCCAGCAACTGCGCTGAGCGCACGGCTATTTTTAAAGCGGTGAGCGAGGGCGAGCGCGAATTTGCAGCCATTGCCATTGTGGGCAGCATGGAGGGCGAAAGCAACACCCTGCCCACCGGCCCGTGCGGCGTGTGCCGCCAGGTGATGGCAGAATTCTGCAGCCTGGATATGCCGGTGATCATCGCCAAAAGCCCGGCGGATTATATCACCATGACCTTGGGCGAGCTGCTGCCCTTGAGCTTTGGCCCGGCCAACCTGCATAAATAAAAAGGCCTGCAAAAGCCTGCCTGAGCGCCCTCTTTGGCTGCGTGTGCAGCCGAAGAGGGCGCTTATATTGCAAAAACGGCAAAAAAACGGTGCCAAAAAGCAAGATTTTGTATAAATCGTGTAAAGTATCCCTGCGTTTCGGCTTGCCAAACAGGGGTGGTGCTGGTATAATAAACTAAGATTGGTAAACTGCAAAACTGTTTGCAGCGTGCCGATCGGTACGATCAACTTATTGACAATAAGGAGAAAACACAATGAAAAAAGTAGTTGCCTTTGTTCTGGCAGCAGCTATGAGCATGAGCCTGGTGGCTTGCAGCTCCAGCACTGCTTCCAGCGCACCCGCTGCCTCTGCAGCATCTCAGGCTGCCTCCACCCCCGCAGCTGACGGCAAAACCGTTAAGATCGGCATGGTTACCGATGTGGGCGGCGTGAACGACAAGTCCTTCAACCAAACCTCTTGGGAAGGCCTGCAGGCTCTGGCCGCTGAGGACCCCTCTTTTGAGGTGAGCTATCTCGAGTCCAAAACCGATGCTGACTATTCTGCCAACCTGGAAGCCTTCATCGATGAGGATTACGACCTGATCATCAGCGTTGGCTACATGCTGGCCGATGCTACCCGCGCTGCCGCTGAGGCTAACCCTGACCAGAAGTTCGCCATCATTGATGACGCTACCTGCCAGGATCTGCCCAATGTTGCCTGCCTGATGTTCGCTCAGGAGCAGGCCTCCTACCTGGTTGGCGTGGTTGCCGGCATGGCTACCAAGTCCAATACAGTGGGCTATGTGCAGGGCATGGTTTCCGAGAGCATGAACAAGTTCGGCGTTGGCTACATCGCCGGTGTTCTGGCTGCAAACCCCGATGCAAAGGTTCTGCAGTTCAATGCTAACTCCTTCGGCGATGCAGCCGGTGGTTCCGCTGCTGCTACCCAGATGATCACCAACGGCGCTGATGTAATCTATCATGCAGCCGGCGGCACCGGCAACGGTGTGATTGAAGCCTGCAACACCAACGGCGTATTTGCTATCGGCGTTGATACTGACCAGAGCCCCCTGGCTCCCGATGTGGTGCTGACCAGCGCTATGAAGCGTGTTGACATTGCTTCTCAGGATGTTTCCAAGGCTGTTAAGGCTGACGCTTTCGAGGCCGGTGTACACCTGTACGACATGAGCAATGGCGGTGTGGACATTGCCCCCACCCAGACTCTGCTGACCGAGGACATGATCGCTGCTGTTGAGAAGGCTAAGGCTTCCATCCAGTCCGGCGAGATCGTTGTTCCCACCACCGGCGATGAGCTGGCAGAGCAGGTTGGCTCTGATGTGTTCGAGCTGGACAACTAATTGCCGATCCGCTGAACCGATTTTAACTACATAAAAATCTCCTGCATCCCATCGGGTGCAGGAGATTTTTTGATAGCCATGCCCGGCAGGGCGGCGATGCTTACAGGGCGCGCTTATCAGGCCTGCCCATACACGCCAGTGCATCACAGGGGTGCATGATGGAGAGAAAAAGCAAACGCAGTTAAAGAGAAAAAGGATAAAATTGGGCAGCGGCTGCGGATTTATTGACATTTGCTGCGCCGCATGATACCATCAAAAATAACGAAAAAACCAGGTGTTTATAAAGGAGAAGGAACGAATGGAGAAAAAGCCGACCCCCCGGGCCGTGGCCCTGCTGCCGGTGGCCGTATTTTTAGCGCTGTATCTGGTGCTGGGCATTATTTTGGAGTATGTTTTAAAAATCGAGATGGGCTTTTATCAAATTCCCATCGTGGTGGCCTTTTTGGTGGCCCTATTGGTGGCCTGCCTGCAAAATCGCCGTGTGAGCTTTGAGGAAAAGCTGGTGCTGATGGGGCAGGGGATCGGGGATAAAAACATTGTCACGATGATCCTTATTTTTTTGGTGGCCGGTATCTTTGTGGGGGTCACCGGGCGCTCCAGCGCCGAGGCCGTGGCCTATTTTCTGCTGTCCATTGCCCCGGTAAAGCTGGCGGTGGCGGTGCTGTTTGTGGTGGCCTGTTTTGTATCCATGGCCATGGGAACCTCGGTGGGCACCATCACGCTTTTGGCCCCCATTGCGGTGGCTGTGTCGGCCAATTCCGGCTTTGATCTGCCCTTGTGCATCGCCTCTGTCATGGGCGGCGCTATGTTTGGCGATAACCTCAGCTTTATTTCCGACACCACCATCGCAGCCTGCTCTACGCAGGGCACGGAGATGAAAGATAAATTCCGTGCAAATTTTAAAATTGCCCTGCCTGCCGCTCTGGCAGCCTTGGCGCTGATCATCGCCGTATCTCTGGGCACCGATGTGCAAAACGCGGTTTCCGGCGGCCATGATCTGGTGCTTATCATTCCGTATGTGCTGGTGCTCATGGGCGGCATTGTGGGCCTGAATGTGTTTGTGGTGCTGCTCGTCGGCATTGCTGCCGGTGCGGCCATCACCCTCGCTGCCGGGAAGGTTACGGCGTTAGAGCTTATGGGCAACATGGGCAGCGGCGTGTCGGGTATGTTTGAAACTATTTTGGTAACCATTTTGGTGGCCTCTCTGTGCGGCCTGATCCGGGCTTACGGCGGCTTTGAAAGCATTCTTGCCTTTATTCGCCGTATGTTCCGGGGCAAGCGGGGCGGCCAGATGGGCATCGGCCTGCTGGTGGGCCTTATGGATATTGCCACGGCCAACAACACGGTGGCCATCGTTATGGCAGGCCCCATCGCCAAGGAGGTAGCCGGGGAATACGGCATCAGCCCCAAGCGCTCGGCTTCGCTGCTGGACACCTTCTCCTGCGTGTTCCAGGGCGTTATTCCCTACGGCGCTCAAATGCTGGTGGCACTTTCCACCTGTGCCACACTGGGGTATACCATCAGTGCCTTTGATATCATTCCACTGCTGTTCTATCCCTTCCTGCTGTGTCTGTCCAGCCTGCTGTTTATTCTTTTTGATAAAAAGTAAATCACCATGCGGCTTTTGCGCGCAGCGGCCACCTTCGCCGAAGGCGGCCCGCTGCGCGCATTTTTATGTGCAGAAAGCCTTACGGCGTGGCTGCCATGCGCCGGAAACTGCAGCATAGAGCTGCCCTTTTGAAACGGCTGCGTCGGAATGAATATTTCTGTATGCCCATCAACAAAAGAATTGCCATATTTTATTATGAATAGCCTATGAATTTTTGGCCCAAATTCTTGACCGGCGCGGCTTGGATATGCTTATATTAAAGGCAGAGGATCATACACAAAAACTGCTTGATAGAGGGAGAAAACCATGATAAAACAAACATCCAACACAGAGGCTGACAAAGCTGCCGCGGAAACCGGGCCAAGGGTCATTTTGGAAAAAGAAACCGCGCGCTATATTTTTCATGCCTTGCTGCTCACTCTTGTGTTTGCATGGGTGCTGCTGAATCTGCACGCTGTGCTGCAGTTTTTTGGCAGAGTGCTGGCGGTGTTTTCGCCGTTTCTGATGGGCGGCGCGTTTGCCTTTGTCATCAATATTCTGCTGCACCCGATGGAACGCACATGGCGGCGTGTTTGCAAAAATGCGCCCGAAAAGCTGGCCCGCCCGATCTGCCTGGCCCTGAGCACGTTGCTGGTGCTGGGCATTCTGTTTGCCGTGGTGTTTATGATGCTGCCGAGCCTGCGGGAATCCGGCAACGAGTTTGTGCGCAATTTGCCCAGCTACGCCGATAAGCTGGGCCAATGGTGGGCCGATGTAGTGCAATTTGCTGCCAAGCGCGGGGTGATTTTGCCGGAATACGCGCTGGACACCGATCTGCTGATGGAGAAGATCACAACACTGCTCCACAACGAGGGCAGCGGCATCGTCACCGTGACTTTGGGGGCGGCAGGCTCGGTGCTTTCGAGCCTTGTCAATGTGATGCTGGCGCTGGTGTTTGCCCTGTATCTGCTGGCGAAAAAAGAGGCTGTTTCCGCACACCTGAAAAATCTGGTGATGCTGGTGCTGCCGCAAAAAAACGCACAGAGGGTGCTGCATATTGTCACCCTGACCAAGCAGACCTTTACCAATTTTGTGACTGGCCAGCTTACCGAGGCAGTCATCATCGGTGTGCTGTGCTTTTTGGGAATGCTGATTTTGGGCATCCCGTATGCCGGGGCGGTTTCGGCCTTTGTGGCGGCCACGGCACTGATCCCGGTGTTCGGTGCATGGATCGGCGGCGGTCTCGGCACATTTTTGATCCTGCTGGCTGACCCTGTCAAGGCGGTGTGGTTTGTGGTGTTTCTGTTGATCCTGCAGCAAGTGGAGGGCAATTTGATCTACCCCAGAGTGGTGGGTAAATCCGTTGGCCTGCCCGGATTGCTGGTGCTGATGGCTGTCACGCTGGGCGGCGAGGCGCTCGGCATTTTGGGTATGCTGTTCAGTGTGCCTGTATGCGCGGTGCTGTACAGCCTGTATCTGGAATTTATCAAAAACACACAGGGGCAAATCTCTGCCCGCCCAGAAGCCAAGGCGTAACGGAGAGCTTTTATGAAAACCAAACGAGTTGTTTTATGCACGGCAATTTTGCTGTTGGCTTTGACCGTGATGGGTTTTATGGTGCAAAAAGCGCATACCGTTACCCTTGCCAGCGGCGAAAGCACAGAAAAAGCGGAACAAATCCGGCCCCTTTGGGCAACCGTAACAGTAAGCGGCGACTGTGACACCGATGTGGTTTTTACGGATGTGGAAACCGGAAAACGGTATATTGTGGGATACATTACGCACGGCGTTTCGGAAAAGATCCGGCTGGAAAAAGGAAAGTGGTACACGGTGAAAGGGGCCGGAAACCTTACGCTGCGCCCGGTAACGGTGCGGGCGTCGTGAGGCTGCCATAAAAACAGGATAAGCCCGGCGATCGCCTTTGGTAAAGGCATTCGCCGGGCTTGATTTTTGTACAGCTTTTTTTATGGTCGGCAGATAGCATCGACCCGATCTTTCCGAAAATCCTGTGGGCGGGAGAGTCTGATGGTTTTTGTGTGCAAACAAAGCATTGGGCGTTTTACACAATTAAAGAGCAAGGGCTTTGTCGTAATCACTGAAAATGTCGCAAATAATTGACATTTGCTCTGAGCGAATGTAAAATATAATTGACAAAAGGAACACGGCATCTACGACATCTATTTTGGAAAGGAGGCACCCCCATGGCACAAAACGAGCGCATGAAGCTGGCGCGCAAGGCGCTCGGCCTCAGCCAGGAAGAACTGGCCCGACAGATCGAAGTGAGCCGCCAAACGATCAACATGATTGAGCGCGGCGACTATAATCCAACATTGAAGCTTTGCATTCAAATTTGCCATGCTCTGGGCAAAACGCTGGACGAATTGTTTTGGGAGGAGGAATCACAATGAAAACATGGAGATGGGACCTGTTTTATGAGACCGATCACATGGAAACCGTAGCGGACGAACGAACGGCCCGTTTGGAAGCACGCCGGAACAGAATGCTGGTGAGGATCTGGCCGTGGATGATGCTGATCGCATGGTTTGCGGCAGATGCCTTTTGCGGTGGAAGTATGCCGATGGTGTTTATGCTCACCATCTATATTCCGGTGCTGGGAAACAATCTTTTGGCGCTGAAGGAGGGCACCTTTTGTACCGATGATGACAAGCTGGATGAACGCAGTGTTCGCACCAACGCGAAAGTAGAGCTGTTGGCGCGCCCCCTTGTGCTGCTTTGGTGGTTTTTCGTGATCCTATCCAAGCAGTGGATGCTCCCGCACAGACACCTCTGGGCACTTGCCCCTGCAGCAGCCTGCACTTGTGTGTATTGGGTGCTGGAGGCTATGGCTCACGGCCACTATCTGTGGGCCGCCCAAGAGGAAGGAGAGGAGATCCTGCCGCCCTCACGCCACGAAAGGCTGATCGCAGCGGTGTGGACCCTGAGCCTTGCAGCGAGTTCGGCACTCACCGTGATGGGCCTGACAAGTGCGATGTAAGGCGCATGGGGGCTGTGCAGCATAAGCCCCATTTGATGACTGATATGTACCCCCAATACCGGACACCCGGTATTGGGGGTATTTTTATGCGCTGCAGCTGCGAGTACAAGAAGCAATGTGCAGAACTATACTGGCAAGGAACATGGGCCAAGGCACCAGTGGGAGTAAAAGAAAAGAACCTTCAGAATATGATCCGGATCCGGGCAAGAACAGAAAAACTCTGTGGCGCAGAAGCACTAAGATACAAAAAGCAAAACAAAATGTAGATGGCAGAGAAGGATCCAACAAGGCCGCAGCAATAGCAGCGGGAATCAGCAGGGGGCTCTTGTGCAGTTGTGGCAGGTGCTATAAAATGAAAGGGTACATTGACTAAGTTCAGGAAAGCATCCATGATGAAAGCTTAATGATTCAGTTTTGACCCGGTGTCCGGAAAACCGGGTACATATCAGAAATAGAAAAAGTGAAACGGATAAAGGGGAGAGCATGATGGATAAAACATTTGAAAAGTTTCTGCGAAGCGGGCTGGATCTTTCCCCGGTGGGGGTGGAACGCCGCGAAGAGAATACGCCCTATTTCTGCACGCCGAAAGGTGCTTCCATCTTTGGCTGGGCAGGGGTGGACGGCATCCACTTTTGCTTTATACGGGGCTTCGGCGGCATGGTTTTTGCTGTCAGCCCCATGAATGCCGCGCCCGATTTTGTTCACCCGCTGGCAAAGGATTTTGCAGATTTTTTAAGGCTGCTTCTCGCTTGCGGCGATGCGGCAGCCCTGGAACAGGCATGGATGTGGGAAAAACCGCAGTTTGAGGCTTTTTTGCAAAAAAATCCCCCCACGCAGGAACAGCAGGCCCTGCTGGCAGAGGTGGCCGCGCGGCTCAGACTGGCCCCCATGCAGCAGCCGTGGGCGTATATCAAAGAGCTGCAAGCTGCGTTTGATGACAGCAAGCTCCCATATACCGAGGACTATTATGATGTGACCATGAACCCGGCTGCGAAACCGCCCATGCCGGAATGGAAGGTGTATTTTGAAGGGAACTTTTGGGGGCATTCCGGGCGTGACCGCGCCGGAACGGAAATCCGATTGGATCAGCAATTTGAATGGGCGGGGCATCTTTGGCGTGTTCCCGCCATATACGCCTGCGGAAAAGGGCTTGTGGCAGATTTTTGTATGCGCGCCGAAGCAGAGGATATCCGCCGCTTTATGAAAAAATGGAATCTGCACCCGGATAACGATTCATGCGAGAATTTCACCCGGGAACAGCAGTTGCACATGGAGCTGGAAAATCCGCTTTCGTTTGATTTTAAGCCCCAGCTTCTGCTAAACCAAAAGCCGATGCCGACTTCTCACGGGTGTTCGGTGTCTTACAATCCATGCCTGCCGGAAGGAATGCTCTGTGAACCGGAGGCAAAAATGGCGGCCGCGCATTATGCCTTGGATACAGCCTATGGATGGGTGATCTTTCGGGCAGCATTTCCCTGGCCGGGTAAGCGCCGCCCGGAAATAAAATCGCTCTCGCTTACCATGGAGCAGCAGCCGTGCCGTGTGCCCGGGCCGCATTTCATCGCTCATGCCCAGGGCGATGTGTTTGCCTTTTCTCATCCGATCAGCGGAACCGAATATACCCTGACCGTTCAGGAACTGGCGCAGCAGACACTGCCGCAAAACCAGATCAATTCAGACCGCTGGCGTTATCCAAACCATTTTACCGCCATGAGCTATACGCTTTCTCCGGTGCTGGATACGGTTATTTCTCTCTGTGATTGTGCCGAGGGGGATAGGCCGTTGGAAATCGCCCCCTGCACGGATCGCTATGCACCCAAGGCACAAAACGACATCGCCTGTATTGGGATCATCGGCGGGGCAGCCGGCCCGGCGTTGACCGCAGGGCAAAGCAGCCCGCAAGAAAAACTCGGCGCTGCTTGCTCGGCCCTGTACTTTGAAGCAGCAGAAAAACCTATTGAATGGCGAATAGAGTTTCACATCACTCAATTTTCAAAAAAAACATTCCGGCTGATCTGATAGCCGCAAGGGCAGGCTGAAAGTTTATTCGGGCGCAGGGAGCAGAATGTTGATTTGGAGCCAAACTTGCTAAGATAATTTCGCAATTTGGAGGAAAGGTATTGTTATGATTCGAGAATTGCAAAAAGCAGATATAGAGAAAGTCGCAGCGATATGGCTGGATGCAAATATAAAGGCACATGATTTTATCCCCGCTTCGTACTGGGAAAGCAATTTCAAATTCGTAAAGGAAGCACTGCCGCAGGCAGAGGTGTATGTGTATGAGCACGATAAAGAAATACAGGGCTTTATCGGGCTGAACGAGGAATATATAGAGGGCATTTTCGTTTCTGATGCAATGCGATCGCAGGGAATAGGGAAAATGCTGCTGAATTATGCAAAGGGTAAAAGAAACAAGCTGCGCTTGAAGGTTTACCAAAAGAATACACGGGCAATATCCTTTTATCAAAGAGAAAAATTTGAGCTTCAGCATAGCGGCTTAGACGAAGCCACCGGGGAAAAAGATTATGGAATGGCATGGCAGCAGAAATAGAAAATCCGGTATGCATGATAGACGAATCTGCGGAACATTACACCGGGTAGAAGAATGATGAGCCGCATTCTTCTCGATGGCACAGTCTCGGCAGATGAAATCAAGCCCTTGCTGGAATTGAGTTATCAACTTACCCGGTAACGAAAACGAAACGGCAGATGGGCTTTAGGAGGTGCGATATGCAGATACATTATTTTCAGAGATACCACTCCAAAGAGAATGTGGATACCTCAAACACCATGCTGATGCTCTCTCGTTTGTATAACTATAACGCTGATAAATTCTTTTCCATGCTGAACAGCCTTATTCTTGGAGAGAACAAAAGCCCGGAGATCACCTTTGATCTGCAGGTCGTTGGTGACGATAGTGTTCCGGATGCGGTTATCAGCCAAAAGAGCTTCAAAATAGTGGTGGAAACAAAGCTTTACAATCAGTTTTATAAGCAGCAGCTTGTGAATCATCTAGAGCAGTTTGGTGCTGAGGATATCAAGGTTTTGCTTACCCTTGACCCCAAGCCGATGAAGCCGCAACTGTTTGATGAACTGGCGGTTGAACTGAAAAAGTATAATAGCGAAAATGCAACCCGGCTTATCCATCCGATCAAGCATGTCAACTTGACCTTCGAGCAGCTTGTGGACGCTATGGAGGATATTGTTGACGACAGAGACACCGAAATCATCGCCGTTTTAGACGATTTCAAGAAGTATTGCTTTGATGAAAAGCTGATACCGGATGGCTATAAATGGATGCGAGCGATCGTAGCTGGTACAACTTTTCAGGATAATATGGATTTGGATCTGTTCTATGACCAGGAATCCCGCAATTTTTCGGAACATGGATATATCGGCTTGTATAAAGACAAGAGCATCCGTGCCATTGGTAAGCTGAAAAAGACCATCATCGCAGTGGAAAATAACGGCAGCATGACTTATCGTGCCGAAAGCGGAGCCAAACCTACCGCAGATGAGATGGAACGCATCAACGAGGCGATCCGCCGTGCTGATCATTACGGCTATAACCTTCGGACGGTTAGCCATAGATATTTCATCGTTGAAAAGTTCTACCCGATGGACTTTAGAAAAAGCAGTAAGAACCCAATCCAAAAAAGCAAGTTCTTCAATCTTGCTGATATGTTCGGATATAAAACAATGCCTGACACCGATGTGATCGCAAATGATCTGAATGGTCGGACTTGGGAAGAGTTTTGATCCGTTTCGGAAGGAGGCCGCAATGGAGTATTTTTAGTACCAAAATTCGGGAAATCACCTTGACGATGTGCAGCTTGTGTAGTATTATGAAAGTGCTTGAATATTGAAACCCTCTCCACCACCGGGTGGAGGCCAAAGGGCACACAGAGTTTTTTCGTAGGTACGGCATGGTTCACCATGTTATAAGGAAAAGCTCTGTGTGCCCTTTTCTTTTTTATCATGTACCGTTACAAGGAGGAAAAAGTAATGAAAATCAAGCCGTTTGCCGTAGAAGAATGGATGAACGCCTGGGAGGTCGGCGCAAAGTATAACATCGCTGAAACATGTGTAGACTCCGTCAGTATGAACGAGCTATTCGAGCTGACTGGGGAAGATAAGACGGAATTTTTGAACCGTTTGTGCGCACGCCGTCTGAGCTATGGTGATATTGAGGGTTTGCCAGAATTCCGTAAAGGTGTCTGCGGCCTTTACAAAACGCTGAACATTGAAAATATTGTGCCCACCCATGGGGCATCCGGAGCAAACCATCATGTATTCTATTCGCTGATCTCTCCCGGTGATCGTGTAGTGAGCATCATGCCGACATATCAGCAGCTTTATTCCATCCCGGAATCCTATGGAGCAGATGTTCAGATCCTTCATCTGAGTAAGGAAAACAATTATTTGCCGGACTTAGCGAAACTGCGCCGTTTGGTGACACCTGAAACAAAAATGATCTGCATCAATAACCCTAACAATCCTACGGGTGCGCTGATGTCTGAGCAGCTGCTCCGGGAGATCGTGGAGATTGCGCGTTCCGCAGATGCCTGGATTTTGTGCGATGAAGTCTATCGTCACCTTTCACAGGAAGATGACTGGTGTCCTTCCATTGTGGATCTGTATGAAAAGGGCATTTCGGTGAGCAGTATGTCAAAGGTTTTTTCTCTGGCCGGTCTGCGGCTTGGCTGGATTGCAACGCACGACATGAGCGTTGTAAAGAGCTGCCTTTCTCATCGGGATTATAATCTTGTGAGCTGCGGTGTATTCGATGAAATGCTGGCAGCAGCTGCGCTGAAGCACCGCGATAAGCTGCTGGAACGCAGCCGAAAGATCGTCCGGGAGAATTTGCAGATTCTGGACGATTGGGTCAGCAGTGAACCGCACGTCAGCTATGTAAAGCCGAAAGCCGGCACTACGGCATTGGTTTATTATGATCTGGACATTCCTTCCTACGAATTCTGCGAAGAAATGTACAAGAAGACCGGCGCGTTTGTGACCCCCGGCGACTGCTTTGAAGTGCCGCACAGTATGCGCATCGGTTATGCCTACGGAAAGCAGGATCTGATCGATGGCCTCAAGGCCATCAGCGAGTATATTGCAATGAAAACCCGGTAAAAGAAAGGAGAACCCAGATGAATATTCCCTATATTTCCGCAGAAGAAGTTCGAAAAAATCTTTCGATGGAAGATGCGATCCAATGCACAGAGAATGTTTATAAGCTGAAAAGTCAAGACAAAACCGTTGTATGGCCCACCATTTTCTATGAATTCGACCCCGGCCATGCTGATATGGATATTAAATCCGGTTATCTGCCGGAACAGCATATTTTCGGCCACAAGACGGTTGCGTTCATGGAAGCAAATGTGCAAAAAGGCCTGCCGGATCTTGTGGGTCTGATTGCCGTGTTCAGCTCGGAAACCGGTATGCCGCTTGGCCTTGTGGACGGCTCCTCTGTGACCGGAATGCGCACAGGTGCGGCAGGAGCCATTGGTGCAAAATATCTGGCCAGAAAGAATTCCCGGAACGCTTTGATCGTCGGCACCGGCAATCAGGCACCTTTCCAGATTGCTGCGTTGCTGAAGGTGTTTCCCACGCTGGAAACGATCCGGATCGCCAATCCGCATAACGCAGGACATGCTGCTGCATTTGCGTCGAAGATTCGCGCAATGCTGCAAACCGATTTTGCAATTGAGGCAGCCTCGATAACCTTCGAAGCAGTTTCTGATTTGCAAGAAGCCGTATCCGACAGCGACATTATCATCACAGTCACGCCTTCCCACACCCCGCTGATTCAAAAAGAATGGGTCAAACCCGGCACACATTTTTCCTGCATAGGTGCTGATATGGCGGGCAAAGAAGAAATTGACTCCCAAATTTTTGAGGATGCCATTGTTTTTGTGGACGACCTCGAACACTGCAGGAACGCCGGAGAAATTGAGATTCCCTTGAAGCAGGGCACATTGTCTGAAGATCGAATCGGCGGAGAGCTTGGTGATCTCATTCTTGGAAAGGCTGCGGGTCGTAAAGGCGATACCGACATCACGGTGTTTGATTCTACTGGCATGGCACTTTTGGATCTTGCCATGGCAGATTTCCTGCTCAAGAAAAATAGGTGAAGCCAAGCGGATTGTTTTCACAGTATTAAATCGCAGGGATGTAGTACATCGGACAAAGCTCTATCCGGAAAGCAGCATCGAAGTGCGCTTTTTCTGCCGGGGGCATGGAATATTGTATTGGTATTGTAACCACCACGGACTATTCCAAAAACGAATTTGAAAAGTTCCAACTGCGGGGTTCGGACAACCTTTTTGATGACTTTTTGCTGTACTGAGATCCATTGACATTTGCGCACACCCATGCTATAATTTTGAACATTCACCCGGAGGGTGAGTTGTTCGTGGAAACAACAGCCGGATAAGGCGCAGATGGAGATGTCTGTCCCTTGTTCGGCTTTTTTGCGTTCAGAGGCGGCAGTGTCAATTTACGGCATTGAGTGCGGCGGCAATATCAAGCATTACAGGACGGATCATTGCACGGATCGCACTTGCTATGCTCGCGCTTTTGGGGAAAAGCAGGAAGTTGTGGGGGGATATGGTTATGTCAAAAGATGAGTATTTGATTACCGATACGCCGCTGAAAGCGCTGACAGTTTTTGCAATGCCGATGATTCTCGGCAGTTTTTTTCAGCAGGTATACAATATGGCCGATTCCATTATCGTCGGTCAGTTTGTGGGTTCCTCCGCACTGGCGGCGGTTGGTGCCTGTGCAGCCCTGACGAATGTTTTCATTTGTGTGGCACTGGGGGCCGGTGTTGGTGCAGGTGTGCTTGTGAGCCGCTATTTCGGTGCCAAAGAGTATGACAAAATGAAAACCATTGTGTCTACATCATTGATCAGCTTTTTATTTCTTAGTATCATCCTTGGTGTCTTTGGCTTTTGCTTTTCTCATGCGATGATGAGCGGGTTACAGACCCCTGCTGATATTCTGGAGGAAGCGGTACTATATTTGCGGGTCTATTTTGTGGGTTTTCCGTTTTTGTTCATGTACAATATTCTTTCTACCATGTTCACTTCCATCGGTGAATCAAAAATTCCGCTGGGGCTGCTGATTTTTTCATCGATCCTGAATATTGTGATGGATCTTTGGATGGTAGCCGGTCTGGGGCTGGGCGTGTTCGGCGCGGCGCTGGCAACCCTGATTGCACAGGGCATTTCGGCTGTGTTTTCACTTTTGATTTTCTTTTACCGGATGCGGCGGTATAAGAGCGCCTTTGTCTGGTTTGACAGGCGGGAGCTGCGCTCGATGCTTCGAATTGCCGTGCCGTCAGTTCTGCAGCAGTCTACCGTGTCTATCGGTATGATGATCGTACAGGCAGTGGTCAATCCCTTCGGCACACAGGCACTGGCCGGGTATGCGGCGACGATGCGGGTGGAGAATGTTTTTTCTCTGATTTTTGTGTCCATCGGCAATGCGGTTTCTCCATATGTTTCCCAGAACCTTGGCGCAAACAAAACGCAGCGTATCAAAAAAGGCTACCACGCAGCATTGGTGCTGGATGTGTGCTTTGCAGCCATTGCCTTCCTTGTCATTGAAACGCTGCACACGCAGATTTCCTCGCTGTTCCTTGGAAAAGACGGAACAGCCCTGGCTTATCAGGTGTCTGGGGATTATATGAGGTGGATCGGTTACTTCTTTATCTTTATGGGAATTAAAATGGCGACCGATGGCGTTCTTCGCGGACTTGGAATCATGCGGCCATTCCTTATTGCCAACATGGTAAACCTTGCGATCCGCCTGTCCGTGGCTTTGATCTGTGCGCCGCGTTTTGGCATTGCATTTGTCTGGCTTGCTGTGCCTGCAGGCTGGCTTGCCAACTTTTTAGTTTCCTATGCGGCGCTCAGAAAATCCTGGCCAACGGATAAAGCGGCGAGCGCTCTCTAATACCCGGTTTATCAAACCACAATAACCATTTTACGGCGGGCTGAGGCCCGCCGTTTCTTTTTGCTTTATATCAATCGCATTCTCCCGGCTTGGTGCGGATCCGTTTATACACCTTTCCGGTTTGGGGCTGCATATTTTCAAAGGCCCATGTCCGGCTGTAGCCAGCTTCAGGTATTCCGTTTGAGAGGACGATAGATTCCCATTTCTGCTTGCGCTTGCCGGTTGCTTCATCGTCATAGAGATACACAACATTGTAGCGGTTGCTTCGTTGGACGATAGATGCCATTTTCGCTTGCTCCTTTCTTCGTTTTCTCTTTCAAGTTCCTGCTGAAAAACGAACCACTTAATATCGTCTTTGGAGATCAAATACTTGGTTCCGTATTTCTTAGCCTCAAGCATAGCGGCCACCAGCCAAAGCCGGTGACCGCCATAATCTGAAATCAAAGT